>Ga0071330_1063844_pt1 | contig 244140 bp, 274 predicted proteins | sample GBScel77sediment_FD_63802 | JGI IMG/M metagenome (GOLD analysis project Ga0071330, IMG submission 63802) | Hot spring sediment microbial communities from Great Boiling Spring, Nevada - Cellulolytic enrichment Sediment 77C v2 (version 2) | ecosystem: Environmental > Aquatic > Thermal springs >... | reverse complement strand
CCGGCGGGCCGTTCGGCCTGATTAGGACTACCTTCGTGTTGGCAGGCTCGAGCGGTGCGCCGAAATTGTCGACTATCTGGAGCATCAGGTCGTAGACGGCGCAGTAAATCTGTAGGACACCATCCTCGGAGAAGACGGAGTTACCTATTATAACTGCATGCCCGATGTCGCCTGCATCTTCTTCAATAATATCAACACTCGCAGCAATCCATGAAACATTCTTCAGGGCTATGGCATACGGGTTGGCTATGTATGTCGAGTTGACCGTCACGAAGTCTCCTCCGTAGGCTCCGGCCGGGCCTCCCTTCCACCTTACGTGCACGACTATTCCCTTGAATTCTCCTCCCTTAGAGAGGTCGTCGTCCAGCGATATCGTGTTCACGTAGTTGATGTTCACTATCTTCGTGCAAGGCCTCTGGAGGGCCTCGGCCTTGTTGACGGCATCCGCCGGGTTGTAGACTACCGGATAGTCGTACTTTGTTGCGTTCGGGAACCTCATGAATCCTTTATCCTTAAACTCTGGCAGGGCTCCGACCATCGACGGGCCCTCGACGGCCGCCGTGTAGCCCGTGCTGTTCGTCAATCCAATCTCTTCCTTGTTGAAGTATTCCTCGTATGGAGCAGGGATACCCGGAGCCTTCCTCGTCAGGGTTATCAGGACCTGAGCATCCGCAAGGGCGTCGCCGAACGCGTGGTGCTTCACCCTCGGGTCGCTGTCGTTGGTTCTGAACTTAGCATAGAATACTGTGCAGTTTATGTGGCTGAGTGTTCCGTTCCAACCGGGGAGACTTATGCCGTTAAGCGGGCCACGATAGCTCTCCAACGTGCCAATAATGTCATCCGGATTTTCTGATACCGTGAGAATGTCGTAGTAGGTATAGTTTGCTTCTCCGACGAGTACAGTCTCCCACCATACCCTCGCGGTCGCGTTCAGGTGCGGTGCAACGTTAGCTAGAGTGAAGTTCTCACTGAACGGCACCCTCAGGTCTAGGTGCATAGTCTGGAGAGGTATCGGAACCCACTTCGTCTGCCCGTCAGCACCTACCGTTACGGCGGCGCCAACGAGCGAGGCTGGGCTGGTCGCGGAGACTCCGTGCGCTGAGTAGTTCAGGTCGTATACCCTGACCTGAGCGTAGCTCAGGTTGTCCTTCAGCGAGTACCAGGTGTGCGTGTGGAACTTCATCCATGTTACCGCGCAGATTGTGACGAATGCGTTCTCGGGCTTGCTGTAATTCTTGGCGAAGTTTGATGGGGTCGCATTCAAGAGGACTACTGGGCCGTTCTTTTCGAAGTCGAAATAATCGGTGTAAGTATCATGATTAGCTAGTGTCCACGTACCATCCATCTGTAGCGTAACGTTCTTGCCAAACGAACCAGGAATATTAAACTGTTCGTACCAAGACTCAGTCGCGTTAACCGTTATCATCGAGAGGATTATTCCGCTGAAGAGCCTGTCGGTGCCTATCTTATCGCCGTACCAGCCCTTCGCCTTGACTGCTATGGTAACGTTAGACCACTCCTTAGGCCATTCTATCTTGACGAACCCTGTGCCGTTGGGCGTGAAGGTTTTGTACGGTAGCGGGTTCGGGTTCGCCGGAGTTACGAAGTATACTCCGACCACAACGTTCGACTCTAGCGTCGGGTCGCCGTTAGAATCTATCTTGGTCATATTGTATCTTTCAATCCATGTGGTTCCGGTCGGGAAGACCGGTGGCTTAGTTGTATCAGTCCACGGCGTATCAGGCACATCAGTTCCCTTCCATGCCGGCGTTACCACCTTGAGGTACGCCACATTCAACGCTTGGGCTTGAGCAGACGGCATTAAGACCGCTATCACAGGAACTATCGTAGCTAGTGCCAGCACCACTATGAGCGCTGGCGCGAGTATTTTTGCTGATTTACCTCTACTCATTTTTCTCATCACACTCGCAAGTTTGCGCCCGAACCTTGGAATTCGTTTTATTTAACTAGCTCGCTTCTAGAGAGATTCTACTGATTAGAATCCGAGAAATTCCAAGGAATGAGAACGTAGAAAGCCAAAATTCTAGAGCGCCCTCCAATAGCGCCCTTGAGAATTTTGCGGTATTACTTGAAGAACCTTATGCGAAAAAATTGGAGCGAACCGGTTGCGGCGGGCCGACCATGGAAAATTGGTAACACCATTATAGAACACTCTTACCTCTCAAACGATGAAAAGAAATCTAGATGAAGGCACGAGTAGTTTCTAGGCAACGGAACATAGCGGATGTTGCATCTTAAAAAATTGGTGGGCCGGCCCGGACTCGAACCGGGGATTTCCACCGCTTCCTGTAGCTGCAGTCTAAGTCAGGGTGGCGTCATACCAGGCTAGACCACCGGCCCCCAAGAATACTAAGACTTCGGGCGGTTGATATATATCTATATCCTTTTAACAGACGACCCTCAGGTAGTCGACGGCTTCCGCTCTACGAACGTTTTGCTGAATCACGCGCGGGTCTCGTCAGTTTGTTGCACTCCGTACGTCTGAACCTCTTGCTCGTTGAACTTCTCCAGCAATCTCCTTATTGCATCTTTAACGAACTCCGCCCTGCTACTATAACCTGCCTTGTACAACACCCTATCTATTTGGAGTCCTATCTCCTCCGGAATCTTAACGGTCACGTAGCGAGTCATATGACTTCACATATGGGAATAGGAGCTGATTGATAAATATAACTGGGTTTTTGTAAAAATTTTTATAAGAAAACGGAAGGGGGTCAACGTGATGACACTGTTGCTTGCGAATTTTCAACGTAATACTTTATATTATGGCGCAAAAATCATAAAACGTGCATGTTCAATGAATCCATGGACCTTTGTGCCCTTTTTCACTATGGTGGATGTCCCTTTGGAGGTTTTAGTACATGGATGACTTCTTGACGGTGTTGGATGCAATTCTAACAGATGCGGGCAAGACGTTGTCCAACAAATCAAGATACGACATACTGACGGTCCTCTCGAAGGGAAAGAGAACGATATCGCAAATCGCGAAAGAGACTGGCCTGAGCCAGATGACCGTCCGTTTTCACCTTAAGACGCTCATCGAGGCTGGCCTAGTGAAAAAAAGCAACACATGCAGGACCGGAGGGGCTGGAAGACCGAGCGCTTTTTACGAACTTTCTAGGTCCCTGACGATGGTGTCGTTCCCACCTAGACAGTACATGCTCCTTTCTTATGCTCTTCTGTCCGCCCTCAAAGAATCCTTGGGAGAATTGCAAGCAAAGGCCGTCCTATATGGGCTGGGTAAGAGACTAGGCCAGGGCCTTAGGTTGGAGATAGAGAGAGCCCTTGCGAACGATAACGAATACACCGCGGAAAGATTCGCCCATTATTTAATTGAGGTGTGTTTTAAAAAAATTGGAATAATTGCCGAGGCCATCAGGAATAGCGACAGGGAGATACTCATAAAGTTCTACAACTGCCCGTTCGAAGAAGTAGCACGAAGTTACGCTAGCCTAGTCTGCGAAGGTTTTGGAAACGGCCTTTATGATGGCATATACACGAACTGCAGGGGCTTTGTATGGAAGAAGACAAAGAGCGTGTCGAAAGGGGACGAGTATTGCGAGCACGTGTTATTTTTAACATTTCGGGAAAACAATAAAAAGGAACTCTACGAAAACAATATAAATAGTCAGAGAAATGTCAAATTTTTGATGCCCCGGTAGCGCAGATCGGGAGCGCGCCCGGCTGAAGACCGGGGTGTCGTGGGTTCAAGATCTCCTCAAAAGGAGATGGAAGTCCCACCCGGGGCATCAACCTCTACAGCTTGGCGAAGTACTTTCTCCATAACGGGGGTATAAGCCATCCGGCCAAGGTTCCGCTGATGGTGCCTCCCACCAATACGGCGGCGTAAAGCCAAGGCGACCAAGGCATGAAACCCAACGCGACAGTTACATACATGGTCAGAACACCTATGATACACGTGCTCAATATTAGCACGAGTATTAACCTGCCGGTCTTCACATCACCGCTGGGCGTCTTTACTTTGAGGATGTAAAAAAGACCGTCAATCATTAGACCATACACTACAGCGAAAACCAGAGAGAATGGGAAGAGGGCCGGTCTCCATATCTGTGTCAACAGCCCGCCTATCGTGGCGACGTATGTGGCGCCCATTCTGCCAAGCATCAGGGATGATAGTGAGAGGAGCAACGCCTGAACTATCACGAGCATCTTGTCGAGCGGCGAGGGCAGCGCAACTTTAGACACAAAGACGATAACAGCGAAAAGCGTGGCCACGGCTATCCTTTTGGTTAGGGGCCCGACGGTACTCATACCTGACCACTAGCCTTAGCCTCCCCAACTTATTAAGTCTCTATCTCAATGTTCCTTCCATATTCAAGCATTCAGGTATATGGCCAGTAAACCTTAATTCAAAGCTTCAAACAATTGTTATGTTTAGCCTGGTGTTTTCCATGAGGGCTGAAGATGAGGCGCTCTTAAGGGTTGCAGAGCTGATGGCCTTAAGCGCGAGAACGGCGCCGAAGGCAAGGGGCATCGATTCCTTGAACACGGCAATAGTCTACGGCGAGGATAAAGAGAGGTTGGCAAAAGTCATGGAAGAGTTGGCGGACGAACTCGGGCAAGCTTTCTTCAAGCGGGATGCACAGAATGTAAGACAATCATCGGTCATTCTCTTGCTCGCTGTGAAGGCCACGGAGCCGAAGCGGCTGGATTGTAGCGCATGCGGGTATAGAATGTGTAGCGATTTTGAGAAAGTACCGAAAAGTATGGGTAGGGCATACAGGGGGCCGACATGTGCCATGTGCATCATAGACCTCGGCATAGCTGCGGGCTCAGCCGCAAAGACTGCAAGCATTCTCAACGCCGACAACAGGATAATGTACACGGTCGGTACAGCAGCCCTTAGACTCGGGCTGATAGAGGGTGACGTTGCCTTGGGCATACCGCTCTCGGCGACTGGAAAGAGTCCATACTTCGATAGAAAATTCTAGGACTAGCAGGCCTCTATCGTGCTCGGCGGTTTCGGGGTCGTGGCATACGCTACCATCGTCACATTACCTACTTCGTTCACTATTCTTTTTGATATCCTGTCGAGCAGCTCCATGTCTGGCCTGTACCAATCTGCCGTCATCCCATCCTCGCTCTCGACAGCCCTTACTATGACCACGTAGCCCTCGGCCCTAACGTCACCCATCACGCCCGTCCAAGAACTGTCCGTCACGACGGCGAATGCCTGCCAAACTTTATCGTATACTCCTGCCTTCTTGAACTCCTCCTCGACTATTGCGTTAGCATCTCTGCATATTCTTAGCTTCTCTTCTGTGACCTCACCGATTATCCTGACGGCCAGCCCAGGCCCTGGAAACGGATGACGTGAGACGATCTCCTCAGGTATGCCAAGCTTCCTCGCGACTTCCCTAACCTCATCCTTGTAGAGGTCCTTGAGCGGTTCCACGAGCTTTAGTCTCAAACTCGCGGGAAGGCCTGCAACGTTGTGGTGCGTCTTGATGAGTGCAGAGCCGGAACCCGCGGAACCGCTCTCTATTCTATCTGGGTAAATAGTGCCTTGAGCCAGCCAACTGACCTTTGGTATCTTCGCGGCCTCCTCCTCAAAGATTTTCGCGAATTCCTCTCCGATTATTTTCCTTTTCATCTCCGGGTCCTTCACGCCTTTGAGTCTCGACAGGAACCTTTCTTCTGCTCTCACGAAGACCAAGTTTGCTATTCCCATGCGCCTTAACGTCGAGACGACCTGCTCAGGCTCGCCCTTTCTCATCAAACCGTGGTCTACGAATATGCAGTGGAGTCTTTCGCCGAGTGTCCTGTTGAGTAAGACGGCTGTTGTGACGGAATCGACACCTCCACTGACTGCGCAGATTACGTGCTCGTCCGGAGGAATGGTTGCAGCTATCTCTCTGCTTAGCTCTTCGACCCTATCCATGGGCCTCCAATCGCACCTGAAGCCGCAAACATCTGCCAAGAACCTCTTGAGTATCAGGTTACCCATTTGGGTATGTTTGACCTCGGGATGGAATTGGACCCCGTAAATCGGTCTCTCGGCGTGTCTCATAGCTGCCACGGCACCTCTCTCCGTTAACGCTAAGACTTTGAAGCTAGGTGGCTGCTTCACCACGGAATCCGTGTGGCTCATCCAAGCAACGAACCGCTCCGGCACGTCCATGAGCAAGATGTTCCGCTCAACAACTCTGACATACGTCTTGCCGTACTCCATTATGGTGCCATGTTCAAGCTCTCCGTCGAAAGCTGATGCGATGAGCTGATGGCCATAGCATATACCGAGCACAGGTACTGGAACTTTCAATAAATCCTCAGCCAGAAGCCTTGGAGCATTCGGTTCGTTGACGCTTCGAGGACCTCCAGACAGGATTATACCGAGAGTCTCATAATCTTCGGAAAAGACCTCCTTAAGGGGCTTAGTAAATGGCACTATCTCAGAGTACACGCCAAGCTCCCTACACCTCCTGGCGATTAGGTGCGTATATTGACCGCCGAAGTCCACTACCACCACTCTTTGTTGCCTCATCGTTCCCTACCGCACTGGCTAAAGCATCATAAGCCACAAATTAAAGCTCTCCGTCGCCTTAGTAAGGGACGGACTCCTGAAGATTTCTGCAAATGCTTTTTAACGGAAGCGTAGTACCACGGGTTTAGCGCTAAATTTTAAGAGTACCCATATGTCTTTAAAGTTCGTCGGACTTTAGACGGGCCGGTGGTCTAGCGGCTATGACGCTGCCCTTACGAGGCAGAGGTCGTGGGTTCGAGTCCCACCCGGCCCACCAAACCCTAACAGACCCGCGAGCTATTACAATATTATCTTTAGGTTACGGTTTTGAGCGGTGGTATACTGCTTTTCCTAAACAATTTATTTAACGACATACTTCATAAGCAAAGTTCGATTACGTGATCCGTACTATCTTCTTTTCCCTTGCCGATGGGATTACCTTAATCTTTGCGTTCTCGAATTCCATGTAGAATTCGCGGTGCTGTTGGAGCCAGTCGAGGAAAACTGCTAACGCTGCAACCTCAGATATTGGTTGGTTCGTCACAGACACGTTCCACGTTGCCATCCTGTAAACCTCGCTCGGAACCTTCTCAGAACCGACGATTATGAGTTTGTCCCTGTTTGAGGACCTTATCTCTTCGATTACCTCGGGCAACCGAAGTCCATACATGGTCAGGTGCACTACATCTCCTCCAAGCTCAAGCCATTCTTTTATGACGCGCATCCAGTCCTGCCTTATTTCGACGAAGAATTTGCCGCCGAACCTTCGTACCACATCTTCAACGGACCTCTTTACACCTTCATCCGGCTGTCCCGAGATGATTACGCCGTCGCAACCAAACGCTCTAGCGGTCAGGCAGACGTGAGTCGTAACCCTTTCGTCCCTATGTATTCTATGACCCAGCCTAAGAACGACCAATCTCATACAACCTATATAGAGAAGGGCGGATTAAATCGATTTTTCTAGTACTTGGAGCTTTTGTTTAAGCGCTTCTATCACCTTACTATTGTCATAGTAGTTGAGCATGTTACCGCATACCGGGCATCTGAAGAGCTTATCGACGGCTTCCTCGAATGTGTACTTCCTGCAACCTTTTGTACCACAGTAGTAGAACTGGTGACTCTGCTCGTACTCTAGCTTAGCCTTAAGTCTTTCCACCATCCTCCTAATTTGAGTCTTTATGTAACCTAGGACTTGGTCCTGCTGGACCCTCCACCTGAATATTCTATGTCCCGTGTTCTTGTCCTTTGCCACATCGTACGTAATGAGCGAGTAATCGATGAGTTTATGGAGAATCTTTCTTACGTCCTTTACATTCATCCCTAAAGCGGATGCTATCTCCTCGTCACTTTTTGATGGGTTCTTCATTAGAAATTTCACTATGTTAACCGCATCCTCGCCACCAACTAGTCTCATTACTTCAAGAACAGCATCCTCATCGACTATTAGTAGGAAGTCCGGCACCCTCCAAGTAATATGTGCAGGGTGCAAAAATATAAAGCAATCGTTAGGAAAAGCATCCCTGATAATTTACACTAAACCAAAGAGTGACGGGAACGTCTACCGTGTTATCTGTGGGCCTCTAATCAAAGGGTGGTGCGTACAGTCTTTTGGCTATCTCGTAAAGTTGTAGCTCCTTCATTTTCTTCACGGGTATGGGCAACGTTATCTGAACTACGCCCGGTAACCTACCTATCTCCACGGCGCCAGCCACGGTTACCCTATTTCTCACCTCATCTAAGGACATATCGAATAACTCGGAAGCCCTCGAAAAGCCCGTCTCAGCAGCTTTGTTTATGTTCGGACCCGTTCCTATAACTTGTACTGGTAACCACGGTTCTGGTTCTAAACCATACTCATTCGCCAGCTTCTTAACGATTGCCCATTCCTCAGCACACATCGGCTTAGCTAGCGGTGGTAAATCTTCAGATGGTGGGAAGAGGAGCGGACCTTTTAGGTTAAGGCCCTTTATTACATTAACCCTCACCTTAACCTCGGCTGAGATGTCGGTCGTGTGTCCGGCTACCTCACCGTCTCCTTGTTGAGCATGTACGTCACCAGCGTAAATGCCAGCACCATCTAGCTTCACGGGAGCGATTAGTACTGCGCCTTCCCTTACGGAGTCTATATCGAGGTGGCCGTCCGTTATACATTCCCTATATTGCTGCTCTGTTATCGCATACTTATGGGGCGCGCCTATGAGGAACGTACCAAAGTCTCCAGCATTGTGGGAGTCAGGTATGTCAACGCTGGGTACTGTTCCAAGCTGGCCGAGGAATGGTCTCAACCTAGTGGGGAGACCTGCCAAGTCGGCTTTTGCCGCAATTATAACGGGGAACTGCTTTGAGTTTCTTGGTATATCCATCCAAGCGTAACCATCAATTGCAAGCCGTCTTGCCACCTCCTCATTGACAGTCACACCAATGCGTCTACACTCGTCAAAGACGATTGTGTAACCGTTTACCATCCTAAAGGGAGACGAAGGTGAGCCACACTTCTCACACCTTATTGCCTCTAAGCCTATGCCTTCAAGTCTTGACTTAGGCCAAGGCTCACCGCAAGAGGGGCATTTCTTCGCCACGAAGGGGTCTCCGACATAGGCGCCGTCAACTGGTTTGTCTGTTCCGGATGATGTTGCTTTAGACCTAACAATTATAGATTCGATACTTATGGCCACAGCATCTCCAACGTTCGCACCCTCAACCGCTACAGGAACATTGACCTCATGGCCTCCTCGTATAGTCGGCGTGATCATCGGACCCCAGCATCCCGGTGTCGTTATGTAGATTATCAGACCGCCATTTTTAACCGGGCCCAGCATCTTTACGCTTGGTCCTATGATTCCATCCGTAAACCTATCATTCAATATAACATCCAATACTTTTTCAGGCAAGAATTCTCGTTAATAATATTGTCAGCATTACTTATTTAAAACTTACTAAAGTTTTTCGGCAGGTTCTCAGATTGATTCATCTAGAATGTTTGCCCTACCCATAGCTGAAAGGACTTGGAGGAAGGACAGCTCGAAAGTTCTGTCGGACGTGAATTCTTGGTTGCGTATGCTATTGGAGAAGGCCGATACGCAAGCATCGATTGAGCTCAGTGATGATGGATGGTTTGTAGTTAAGGGCGAGGGAGCGAAATTTACGCTCAATGTGTTGAACAAGCTTTGCTATTATCCAGTAGCGGTCGGACATGGTGAGGAAAGAACCTCAAAGGTTTCCGGGGTCGATTCGTCCAAGGCAATACATGTTATGTACCCGAATGAAGACGGTAGGACGGTAACCACAACGATTACTGTCAAAGAACTCATGGCACGGTTGAAGGTGAAAAGGATAGGGCGGAGCGAATTTATCAGAGTGTTTGGTATCGTCGAGAGGCTTCCCTTGAGTATAATTCCCTCAAGGGGAACTATTTCGGACCTTTCTGTTAATTTTTTCATGAATTTTCTGAAGGGCGGGTTGGACCTCGTCTTAGCCTTGGACCTTACACCAATTGAGGCTGATGAGTTCATAGGTTCGAAGGGGGTTAGCGATAACGTAGTCGAGATGAGGGTCCTCACACCCCTCAGCTATGCCTTCCTAGTTAAGCTTGGCGTTGAACCGTCTAGCGTAAAGGCGCTACTATCTGAAATCGCAGAATCTATCGGAGCCAGGCCGTTTATGCTCGTGCTCAGATGGGAAGATGCTGCAAGCGTGTTCGCATCCATGCGTCAAAGGTCCAGTTTTGGTCACGAATAATCATATCATTTTAGAAAAATCTTATATAGGCAACGTAAAGACCATAGCGTACGATCGTGTTTGAGTAAACGCTTGTGCCTGCCGTTGCTGATGTTTAGGCAGGGCAGAAGAACGGTAACGCTCAACCTTATACTAAAGGACGTTCCAGGTACGCTTGCCAAAATTTTCAACAGAATATATGCCAAGAATATCAACGTGGTCGGTTGTATAACAAACGCCATACCAGAAGAAAGCGGAGGCATATTATGCATATTTTACTTGGACGTTACGGACCTCCCAACCCAAGAGTTTATGAACCTGATAAATGAACTTAAAAAAATGGATGAGGTTTACTACGTTGACTATAACGAGTTTTATGTAGATTCTATAGGTTCGGCGGCTCTTTCACAATATTACGAAGAACTCTGCATATTGAATGAAAGGGCCGTGGTTTTCACCTATGCACATCTAAAGGGATTATTTAACGGTCTGTACGAAAAATTCGGAGAAGGTGCGGCGATTTTCCTATACCATTTAGGCTTGGGGGTGGGAGAGTTCCTAGCCAACGCCCACAAGCCGTTGCTGGAAGCCGGGGCGTCACCAAAAGTATTACTAGAGTTTGCCCTACAGACAGGAAGAGCGTTTGGATGGTTTTCAAAGTATGAGCTTGAAGCTCTCTCAGAAGAAGAGTTTCGTGTTAAAATATGGAAACATGTTGAGTGTACTTTTCTGTCGGGCGTTGCGAATAGCACAACCGGCAACCTGCGTAAGGGCATTTTTGCGGGCTATCTATCAAACTTATTCGGTGGAAATTGGACCGTGAGTGAGGTTAGATGCATAAATACCGGTCACGATGCGTGCGTCTTTCACATAAAGAAAGAGAGGGTCACTTTACCGTGAGATTGCAATCAAACGTATATTAATGCGTGGATTTTCAACTAGTGTGACGGACGTTGTCCGTAAGCTTTGGTGGGAAGTATTTACCGACAAAGTTGGAGCTGATAAGGATACGTCGTTCTTTGCAAGTTGCTCAGAACGTTTACAGGATATTAGAGGATAAGAGAGACATACTCGTAAGGAGGCTGAACGAGCTCATAGAAGAGGCTGAGGAGGCACGGCGAAAACTCATGGAACCGCTCATGAAAGCATATAATGCCCTGCACGAAAGCCTGCTTAGTATGGGACCCTTGAAGTTGCAGAGCATCGCCGCTAACGTTCCCGAGACGGTTTCCGTTAAGGTAAAATCTAGGACTATTATAGGAATAAACATACCTGTAGTGGAAATGGAAGGTGGGAGGATAGGGCTCACCTATGGTTTCGCTGATACATCTGTCTCACTTGATGAAACGGCCAACATGTTCAGGGAACTGGTTGGCACTGTCTGCAAGGCAGCAGAACTCGAAAATGCCATCTTCAGACTTGCCGAGGAACTAAAGAAGACTCAGCGTCTCCTCAACGCCCTTGAGCATGTCGTCATACCTAGATATAAGAATTCAATAAAATTCATATCCATGACTCTCGAGGAGAGAGAAAGGGATGAATTCGTTAAGTTGAAGCGTATTAAAAGGAAGCTTGAGTTGAGGGAGGCTGGCTCACATGCAAGTTAAAGAAGTTGAAGAAGCTTTTGAGAGGGCTAAGAGGGTTGTGAAGGATAAAAAGGAGGCGTACGTAAAGAGCATAGAATCTAAAATTGAGGAACTTATGAAAAAGGCCTACGATGTTTTGAGCAAACAAAAAAGATAGTGTCAGGAAGGGAATTATATGACAGTTTCGAGCAAAAATAAGAAGAAGTTTCTTGAGATGTTGAGGGAAAATTTAAAAGAAGAACTTGAGACGCAAGTGAGAACCCATCATAAAATCCTATCGTGTGAAAGGGAGGAACTTAGGAAGGCACTATCGCAAGAGGTGGAGAGGTTCAGGAGGCGTAAGCCGTCCCATATACTGGGAGTTTTGAGAGGGCTTTCTTGGGTGTTTTAATTAATGAGGTTTAGAGAGCTACTAATAAGGTCAACACTATTGGCCGTACTGTTTACAGGCCCTCCGATAGCATTACTAATAATCTTAAAGTTATTTGATTTGCTCAACGCATTATCGATCCTAGGCTGGGGAATATTTGCGTTATGCTGGACAGCAGTTCTGGTAGCACTTATTGAAAGGCATAAGGGGCGTTTTTTTCGGTAAGCCTTATAAGATGCTAAGCATTGAAAGCCACACGTAAAAGAGGTGCTTTTTAGCATGTTAAGGTCAAGTGTTATTGGTCAGCTGGCGTTTGTGTCCCTGCTTGTGCTTTCTTTGCTGATGTCGTTTACGACGCCTGTTGCCGCTGCCGAACCCCAAGAGGTGACGGAGCTCTTCCCAAAGACTCTTTCTGCCGCCATAGCATTTAGCTTTGCCGTTATATCGGCTGGCTTTGGTATCGCAAGAGCTGGCTCAGCTGGTCTGGCGGCCGCTGCTGAGAGGCCTGAGATAAGGACTACTGCGATAATAGTTGCCGCGTTCGCCGAGGCTCTGGCTATCTATGGCATAGTCATCGCGTTCTTCATACTCGGTACATAGCGTATACTCCAAAACCAATTTTTGATTATCATTTAACGGTGGCTCCGACAAATGCCTCCTCATCATTAATCTGTGTAACTCTGGTTCTTCATCGCCACCGTCAGCACAATATAGCATGGCGCCTATTTAATTTTCGTTATAAAATATATAAGCCCGAACTATCACATTATGCGGAATGCGCTACGTCCAAGAGAGGCCTAAAGCGGTTTACGTCATCATATTGATCAACCTAGCAGTTTTTGTTTATACGTTTATGTTGTCAAACAGGGAGATGACGAGGCTTGCGTACACCTTCGGCGTTGTACCGGCATTTATCATGAACGGTACAGCTCTCCACAGTCTTGTAACATCCATGTTCTTGCATGCGGATTTTTTCCATATATTCTTCAATATGTATGCACTCTTTCTGCTTGGCAGGGATTGCGAAGTAGCCTATGGTTCCAAAAAGTTCATCTTGCTGTACTTCTTGTCAGGCATACTCGCAGGCATATTACACTCCGCCTACACGTACGTTCTATCACCCACTGATGCGTACAGGCCCGCGATAGGTGCTTCCGGCGCAATATTTGGTGTGATGGCGAGCTATGCCGTCTTATTTCCATTCAGGAGGCTGTTTGTGTTCTTTGGCTTGATTCCTATAGCGGCGCCCGCAATTGTCGTAATATTCGGGCTGGCACTGATACAATTACTTTATGCGATAGCGATGCCCTTTAGCTCGATTGCATATATCGCACACATAGGCGGTTTCATCGCAGGCTTGATTATCACGCTAATCTATAAAGCGGGGCTTAGGAGATACTACTATATATGATTTGACTACCCTACAACTCTTAGAGCTACGTCTACCACGTACTTGCTTATCTCTGCCCCGAGCTCTTTAAGGAAGACAGCAAGTGCCACTACAACCATCAACGTCACTAAGAATATCAAGAACAAGACAACTATCGTGAAAATCTCTCTGAATCCGGCTGCCAGTATCGATATCCTTAGCGACATCGAGCTCTCTTACAATCCAGTATGCGAAAAATATAACTATTTTCAGAACCGTAATAATTTTTAATATTCAGAGACTCGTGAATAAATCCGTGATGACCGTTGTCGAAGGCTTTCCTTAAGGCTCAAGAATACGTTATGGAGCAGCTACAGAAAGGTGTTCCAAGGATAACGATTCAGGAAAAGATGCCTGAGTTTGAGGCGGATGGTTTCGTAGTCAATAGAGTGTACTTCATCGGTAAGCCGATAATCGGAATGGCAAAAAACATGAATGTCAAATTCGATAAAAACTTCATAACATTGGTGAGAAAGTTCGCGAAGTTCAGAAACCTCGACGTCGAAGTCGTAGGAGGTGGGATTTTCTTAAAGAAGGGAGAAGAAGTCGTTGCATGGTTGAGAGAGGATTTCTTCGGCGCTGACGAACCAACCCTGTTCGAAGAATTAGGTAGGGAAGTTTATGGGCTGCATTCCAGTCACGAGAAGAAAGTCAAGAGTAGTTTAACGGAATCTTTTCTGGAGTTGCTCGCAGATTCAAGGTCGGGTGTGAGGTTCATAGCATTCATGCTTGTCCTCTCGCTAATCGCTGCAGCGCTTGCCGCACCTTTTGTAACACTACCTCCATACATGCCCAGATGGTCCATATTATTAATCGTGCCCATCGCCATAACCCTCATACTTTATGCTGCCAAACTTTACGCAGAATTTAAGCACGTATTGTAGCAAGTTTTGATGAGTACTTAAATATAGGACTATATGCACGGCGTCATTGGGGTGCCAGTTTCTTGCTTTATAACAACTGTCCAATAAAGCACCCTCATCACAAGGCTGGCACTTTTTGTTATAGCTTAGGCAACTCCAAGACGGTAATAGAATCCGTCGAGGAGAAAATCGTGCCGAGGAGCGACGTTGAAGAAGTGTTGAGGAAGTACAAGCCCGGATGTGTTTATAGAGAAGGGAAGGGAGGGCTGAAGTACGTCATCTACAAGCTGAAGAATTTATCGCTCATTAAATACATAATAAACTGGGGAAGAATCTGTTCGATGTGGCCCGTTCACCTTACGACGGCATGTTGCTCCGTTGAGTTCGCGGCCCTGAGTGGGCCAAGATACGACCCTGAGAGGTTCGGCTGGCTCACTGCGGTCGGCTCTTTAAGGCAGTCGGATGTTCTTTTGATTGAAGGAACCGTTACGACAAAGATGGCTCAAAGGGTTAGGCTAATCTACGACCAGATGCCGGAGCCGAAGTGGGTCATAGCTATGGGGGCGTGCGCCATAAGCGGCGGGCTTTACGCGAAGGACTCTTACAACGTGGTTCAAGGTATAGACGACATAATTCCCGTGGACGTCTACATACCAGGTTGCCCACCAAGACCTGAGACGCTCTTCCAAGGGATACTGATGCTTAGAGATAAGATAATGAATGAGGTGGTCAAGTGAGCTTGTCGGATGTAAAAGAAATTTTGGATAGGTTAATCGAAGATTTAAAGAGCAGGTTTGGTGACAAGGTTCTCGAAGTAAACGTAGATCCCAAGAAGATAGTAAAGATTCTTGTTACACCGGAATGTATCAAAGACGTTGCCAAGCATCTGAAGTCGGAATGGGCAATAGATTACATAAAGGGTGTAACGGGCGTGGATTTGTCGAGACTACCTACCAACGCACAAGAAGCTTTAGAGGTAATCTACCATGTCGGTAGCCTATCTTCAGAAGCGCTTAAAGGTGTAACAATTTCCTTATCGACGAAGGTCAGCATTTCAAACCCAATCATGCCATCTTTGACCAGCATTTGGAAGGGTGCAGAGATGCATGAACGCGAGGTATACGAAATGTTAGGTGTCAGCTTTGAAGGGCATCCAGACCTGAGGAGGTTACTTCTGCCAGAGTTTTGGTCGGATGAACCTCCACTGAGGAAGAATTATACCGTTCCAGGGAGGGAGGGCCAAATTGGCTAGAGAGGAAGTTAAGTCATTAGAGGTCTACGAGATTGGACCAACGCTTACATTCAGTATGGGACCGCAGCATCCTGGAACCGGACACTTTAGAATGGTAATCACAGTTGTCGGTGACACCGTGGTCAGATGCGACCCAGACCCCGGCTTTGTCCATAGAGGGGAGGAAAAAATGTGCGAGTATAAGACATGGATAACGAACATACCTCACCTTGAGAGACCGGCGATACTTGACGCTGCCGGCATGGTTTATCCGTACATTCTAGCCGTGGAGAGGCTCATGGGCATCGAGCCTCCAGAGAGGGCGAAGTATCTTAGGGTCATAATGGCCGAGCTTCAGAGAATATGTAGCCACCTCTATTGGTTGGGTCTGATGGGCGTTTTCGCAGGCCATGCAACGATGTACATGTGGTGTTTCGGTGACCGAGAATACCTCGTAGACTTGACACAACTGATAGGCGGTCAGAGGATAACACATTCGTACTTCGTTCCCGGCGGTGTTAGGAACGACGCGCCGTCCAAAGTTCCGAGGGAACTTGTAAAAAACTTCAGAACGTACTATCGCATGATGTTGGGGAAAGATTATCCCGGTGGTGAGGTGCCCGAGGACTTTCGAAAGTACGTACTTGCCGTATGCGACTTTTTCGACACAAGGCTCGACGAGTACTACCCAATGCTCCTCGACAGTCCAATATTCATTTACAGAACGAAGGGCGTTGGCGTCCTTAAAAGGGAAGATGCTATATCTTTGGGCGTAGTTGGTCCTGTTCTAAGAGGCTCGGGTGTGAAATCCGATACGAGGATAGATGAACCCTATGATGCGTACCCTTACATCAAGTTCAACGTCCCGACCATGGATGGTTGTGATAGCTATTCAAGAATGATGGTGGGCTATTATGAGATGAAGGAGAGTGTCAGGATAATTAAACAGGCCATCGAGCAGATGCCCGAAGGACCTGTCAAACTCAAGCAGCATCCTGTCACGATAAAGGTTCCTGCTGGTGAGGTTTTCGCGAGTGCCGAGGCCGCTAGGGGACAATGCTCCTTCTACATCAGGAGTGATGGGACGGACAGACCGTACAGGGTGAAGATCTGCTCACCATCGTTTAGGAACCTCATAGCTATGCCATACCTGATTAAGGATGTCAGGATCGCGGATATACCGATAATATACTGGTCACTGAATTACTGGCCAGTGGAGTGTGATAGGTGAGTCTGCATGAGCATACTACGAGACGTTAAGAGGACGTTAATGCCAATATACTCCGGACTGAAGCACGTATTTCTTAAGCCCTACACGGCTAAATGGCCATACGAGAGTATACCGAACCTATCGGATGAGGGATATAGATTCGACCCTAAGGCAGGCATAGGGTATCCTGGCAATAAGGGAAGGCACCTCCTCCATATGGAAAAGTGTACCGGCTGCGGCTCTTGTGACTTGACATGTCAGAACATAGCAGAGGCAATAACGATGACTTATGGTTTCGACGTCGTCATAGCTTTGGATGAGAGGTGTTATGAATCCTTTAAAGAATCTAGACCAGAGATTGTGGAAGCCTTAGATGTTATAGTGAGCTCTTTCTCTGCAGAGCCTAGCCGTATCCAGTACAACTCTCTTAGCTCCTTCCTCTGGACGCCAACTAATACTAAGCAAGTCACAAAGGTGGAAGGAGGGTATGAGATTAAGCTGAATCTCGAACCAATATTTGACGTAAGGGCTGTTGAAGTTCTTTACCAGAAAGTTTACCACGGCATTGAGAAACTTAAGACTACAGGCTGGGAACTAAGAAAGTTCGAGGCGGCTGTAGAATCTGCATCGGCTGAGCTTTCAAAACAAGACTTTACGGTAAGGGTTCTCGTGCGCAAAATAGACATGGGATATAAGCAGAACAGGAGGTCTTTGTTCCCGTCAATCGATTACGGCAGGTGCGTAATGTGCGGTTTTTGTGTCGACGCGTGTCCATTCCAAGCTTTAGAGATGACGGGCGAGTTCGAGTTGTCGGCTATAAGTAAGAGGGAGTTGTTATATACTCCGAGCATGCTGGCTAAGAGGCCGGAAGAGTTTAACGTTACCGGAGTTCCTCCGGAGCTTAATGTTATAGAAAGGATGAGAATGGTCTTCAGGAGGGTCTGGTGATGACGGAGAAAGTCTCACCAATTGAATTAAGGGAGAAGATGCTCAGTTTAAGGGATAGATTAAGAGATATTCTCGAGAATTTAAGGACATTCGTAGAAGTTGAGGATTACTCCTTCATCGAGAAGGCAAAACAGTTGTGTGAAGGTTTAGACGGCAAAGAACTCTCAGGTTTCAAAGATTTAAAGAATAATGTCGAGGCGATATACTTAGCGTACAGGGAAGCGGGCGGTAAAATCGATACGGATACCCATGCTCACTTAGTCAGCCAAGCCGTCTACGCGATAGTAAGGACCAACATATTGTTGACAGGTTTGGAATTTAAAGTTAAGAGGATGCGTGGCTTCTGAGGCCGGTGTTGCCGCTATGAGTGTGAAGGCCTTGTTAATATTCGTCGTGGCGGCTTTCGTGGTGTCATTGTTGTTCGTCCTGTTAGGAATGTTGTTGAGTTATAGAAGAGCGAAAAGGACAAAAGTCCTTACCTTCGAATGTGGCCAAAAACCCTTCGAGTGGCGCACGTTGCAATTCCCTATACAATACTTTCCTTACCTTATAATCTATGTTGTTTACGCCGTCGTAGCCATCCTACTCTTGATCTCACTGTTCTACGTCTTCGAAGTTCCGGATGCTCTCATGAAGTTGACGGTCCTCCTAGCGATTCTTACGTTCTCCTCCATATTCGCCAGCATAAACTTAAAGAGACTGATTCAGAGGATATGAGGTGGACGAATTGTCGACATCAATTCTTCAGGAGTGCGCAAGGGCCGCTGCCAACTTTCTCAACGAATTGCCACAACCGTTAAAAGATTTCATATTATTCCTACATAGCGACGCTTTCATAAAGGCCATCATATTCCCCGGACTATTCTTCATATTTACATTCGTCATGTTCACAATATGGTTCGAAAGGAAGCTTTTAGCTAGGGTGATGGTAAGGCTAGGACCGCTCCATGTGGGTAAGTACGCAGGCCTCCTCCAGCTCGTGGCTGATGCCGTAAAACTCTTATCGAAAGAGCTGATAGTTCCCGAGAAAGCCATAAAACCACTCTATGTTTCCATGCCAATCCTATGTGGTGCCCTTTCGATGTTGACATTTGCCTTCCTACCCTTAGGCCCTGGTTGGGTAATATATCCATCCGATATCAATCTCTTGCTGGTCTTTGTTATATTGGCAGTTACACCTATCACAATACTCGTGGCCGGATGGGCATCAAGGAGTAAGTACAGCTTTATCGGAGCGGTTAGGTTTGCATTTCAGGTGTTCTCCTATGAGGTGCCGTTCTTCTTATCGATTGCCAGTGTAACACTGGCCGCAAGGTCCTTCAACTTGGAAAAGATCGTGGAAGCGCAAGCAACATTACCCTTCATAATACCAGCACTCTTGGGATTTATCGTATTTTTGATAACCGCGATCGCGGAGACTGAGAGGGTTCCGTTCGACCTACCAACGGCTGAGCAGGAATTAGTCAGCGGATGGCAGACAGAGTACACAGGCGCGTACTTCGCGCTGTTCTACCTTGCTGCTTACATAAAGCTTGATGCTATCGCAATCCTCACCGCGTTGTTATTCCTTGGAGGATGGCACGGACCATCAATACCAGGCGTACCTGAAAGCATTCTAGGACCATTTTGGTTAATACTCAAGAGTCTAATCGTCGTTTTCCTCGTGTTGCTATTAAGAGGTGTTTTTCCGAGGATTACCTTAGACAAACTACTCGACCTTGGATGGAGAGTCTTGATACCGCTGGCGCTTCTAAATATTCTGATAGTCGCGGTCTTAATCCAAGCGGGTCTACTTTAACACATTAGCCTAAGGTTCGAGTCTGAATTTATCCCTCGGAAAGAGTATGACCTCTCTGATGTTCGTCCTCCTAGTGAGGACCATCATCAACCTGTCGAACCCAAGACCCCAACCAGCATGCACGGGCATCCCATAGTCAAAAACCGCGAGATGACTCTTGAAGCTCTCAGGATTTAGACCCTGCTCCCTCAATCTCTTCTCCAGCAAATTCCTGTCGGATATCCTCGTCCCTCCTGAAGCGAGTTCGAGCCATTGGTACATCAGGTCGAATGATTCTGAAACTTCCGGGTCTTCCTCGCAAGGCTGGATATAAAACGGCTTCGTCTTGGTTGGGAAGTGTGTTATGAAATAGTAGTAAGGATGCTTCTTTCCGAGTATCCTATTCTCCTCAGTTCCGAAGTCGTCACCCCAATTCAGCACCCTACCTTCTTTCCTGAGCTCCTCCAACATTTCCTTGTAGGTAAACCTCTTTAACGGTAACTGAATCGGCTTAAGTGTGACGTTCAGTAAACTCAACTCTTCTGCATTATTCTTAATTACTGTTTCGATTACGTATGCAAGTAACCTCTCTAATACGTTCATGACGTCGTAAATGTCTGCGAACGCCATTTCGATGTCCACTGATGTAAACTCACTGACGTGCCTCCTAGTGTGCGATTCCTCAGCCCTGAAGAACGGACCTATCTCAAAGACCTTTTCAAACACAGTCGTCAGTTGTTCTTTGTAAAGCTGCGGGCTCTGGGCTAGGTATGCAGTCTTATCGAAATATTTAACCGGAAAGAGAGCCGCACCACCTTCTGTAGCGGTCGCTATTATCTTTGGTGTTCTGATCTCTACAAACCCCTCTTTTAATAAAAACTCCCTTATCGCTTCGAGTGCCGTCGTGGCTATCTTGAATATTGCCTTGTTCTCTGGTTTTCGTAGGTCGAGAATCCTATAGTTAAGTCTTGTATCGATGCCGGCTGGGACCTTTCCTGTTACGTCGTAAGGTATTGGTTGACGTGCCTTATTGAGAATTCTTAACTTCTTTAACCTCACCTCTACACCGAGTCTCGCTTTCGGCTCCTCGCTAACTACACCATTAACATACACAACGTCTTCATTGCCGAGTTCTTCCAGCACCGAAAGCTCATCTTCCGATAACTCAGACTTCTTTGCAGTAACTTGACAGATTCCAGAAGCATCACGAAGCAGGATGAATTTTATACCACCTAAATCTCTAATCTCATGGACCCATCCAACCAGGTGGACTTCTTGACCATTTAATTCAGGCTTTATCTGACGTGCAACATGTGTCCTAATCCAAGTCTTTTTTACCAAGAACGGTCATCCCGTTTTTGGATAATTTTTAAGTAACGTTCTGTCTTTTATCCCTATCTTCTGAGGGGCCAACTTTCTGCTTTACTGGACGTACCTTTTTCTGCGACTTCTTTGCAAAGTCTACCTTAAGGTTTATGTTCTTCGTTACTCTGGAAATTTCTTGGAGAGATTCAACACTAAGCTTTAAACTCCTCTCATCATCAAGGATTATTCTTATCTCCGTGGAGTTGTCCGGCAACCATATTTTATTGATAGCAACTATCCTAGCCGGTGCGACGAGCGGTTCCAAAAACCTACCTATGTCAACAGCATCTTCTATAATCTTAACATTTTTTCCCAGAATGTCCGAGAGCTTCCTTTTTATTGATGCCAAAGAATGTTGGGGCATCGCACTCAAATTTCCATCCCTTAACACCACGACTATCGCATCCTTAGTGTCCACACTCTTTACATAAGACATGGATTGCAGCTGGTGAAAGTTCTTCTCCAACTCCAGAAGAGCCCTCATTATTTTTATATCTAACTCTGTTACCTCGCCACGCCTGATCTTCTCTTCGCATCTTTCGCAAAATATACCTGTCTTTAGGTCAAACGTGCAGACCGGTATTTCCATCCTGCACACCACCAAGTAGCCCGCCGTCGCACGACCAGCAGTCGTATGGCTGGAGGTCGCTGGAAGGTCGGCTACCTGCTAATGCTGATCTCTATCGTGCTCACGTTTATCGTTCTGTTATCCTGACCCGTTACTTGGTCAGTACCTATCTTTATGTCGACTATCTTAAGGTCCTTGTAGAACCTCTTCTGAAGTATCTGGACGAGGTCAACCGCCTTGCTTATTGCCCGTCCCCTAGCCTTCACTACTAAGTTATTAGAACCACCCTGAAGGCTTGTCAGGCAGGCGAGTACGTAATTCATTAATGGTTTTTTTCCTACGAGTATTGTGGATACCGGCTGTTCCTTTGACATTTTTACTCACCAGCCTCTTTTTGCTAGCGGGGCTACTGTGGATAACTTCTGAGCCTTAAATAAATACTTTCTCCGAGAGTAGAGGTTTTCTGGTAGGATAAGGTTTAAGAAAGGCCTTATTTAGCGGCTTTAGGGTAGGCTGTTGGTATGCCAATAAGGGATACTGAGCTACTACAACTGGCCCAAAGGCGCAGGTTATACGTGAAGATCTGTAGAAATTGCGGCGCAAGGAATGCGGCCACCGCTGAAAAGTGCAGAAAGTGCAGGAGTAGGAATCTCAGGTGGAAGAGACGAGAGATAAAGCGCTAAACACGTTAGTCTATTCAGGTCAAAGTTCGGGGGGCGCTCTTTTTCAAACAAACGGTTACTCTAAGCCGGCCAATTCTTCTAGCAACGTTATCAGCGATTGGGTTCCATCAGTTCCATGTCCTTTCTGGTCTAAGGCCCTAACAAGCTCGGCCACCAGATTGGTACCAAGCAAAGGTAGCCCAAGCTGCTCGGCTATATCCCGAACGATACGCAAGTCTTTCCGCAGATGCTGAACCTTAAAGCCCGGTCTGAAGTCTCGCTTTATCATTTTTGGTCCAAGTGTTGTAAGTTGCCAAGAACTTCCTGCACCCGTGCTGATAACCTCGACGACCTTCTGCTGGTCAAGACCGACCTTCTTTGCTAAAAGGAGGGCCTCGCAAGTTGCAAGCAAGTTGAGGCTGACTGCTATCTGGTTGCAAAGTTTGGTGAAGGCTCCCATTCCCGAGTCTCCCATGTAAAAGATTTTGTCACCCATAGCCCTAAAAAGTGGTAAAGCCCGCTCATAGGCCTCATACCTTCCACCAACCATGATTGTGAGGGTACCTGCCTCTGCGGCCATCGTGCTTCCAGAGACTGGTGCGTCAAGGAAGTCCACACCTCTATCGGCCAGCATCCTATGAAGCTCTTGAACGAGATATGGTGAGATAGTTGACATGTCAATAACCACCATACCCTTTCTAACACCTTCGATTACACCACTACTTCCAGCAATGACGGTGCGAACATCTGGATTGTCGGGCAACATCGTGATGACGAACTCCGAGCGCTCAGCCACCTCACGGGGCGATGATGCGGGAAGGGCACCTAAAGCGGCCAACTCCTCAACAGGTTTAGGACTTCGATTGTGCACTATCAACCTATATCCAGCCTTCAACAGTCTAGTCGCCATAGGTTTTCCCATCAACCCAAGACCTATGAAACCAACAGATATCATGACAAAAATTACGATCGAACGATTTTTAATTTTTCGGACATAGCTGATTCTTATGTAGAACCCACGTGGATGGGGCCGGTGGGGTTCGAACCCACGACCTCCGCCGTTTCCCAGCCGTATTAAAGTGCCGTGAGGGCGGCTTTATGCGAGACGCGTCATACCGCTAGACCACGGCCCCAATCCTCGCTAACCGTTTTGAACTTCTTCTAAATAACTCTTAAAGGTGCGATACTTAGACTTTCCGTCCAATGCTTTCCGGTGACAGCTTCTTGCTCATGAAAAATGAGGCTGTCAGCCCAAACGCTAACACGGTGCCACCTGCTATTATGAATAGGTTCTTGGCCCAAAAGACATATTCGGGCCTGATGACTTTGTTGAAGATCGCATCACCGAAGGGCGTCATAACCACGCCCACATAAATTGCCATAAACAACAAGAATACCATGACTGAGTTGTACAGCAAGTCCCTAGGTCTGTCGTTTCCAAAAAACTCAGGTCTCACACCCGTGGCAAATCTCTCAGACAGGATAGGTGCTATTCCTCTATAAAGCGGAGGCACTAGGGCAACGACGAATGGTATCATCGTGACCATCCAGAAAAGCGTGAGACCGAATATTGTGGAAATCTTCTCAGCAATCGTCCATGCCGCCCAATTCGGCACGACGAAGGAAAAGTAAGCCGTTACACCGGTCGCAGCTATAAAGTTTCCGACGAAGAGGGCTATAACGCTACTGGTAACGAAGGAGTGCCATGTCCTACCTTTGGATAGTAACCAACTCAATAAGTAAAAGCCAATAAAATTCCCCGGAACACCCGACACTAAACTCAGAAATGGGTTGCTTAGACCAAACGTGGCGAGTATAAAGCTGGCCATAAACGTGCCTATTGCGGCACCTGTCCCAGCTATAAAGGGCGTGGAGATTAGTGCGAACAAGGCAGGTACTATAACGCCTGGTCTGAAGTGACCTACACCCCAAGGAGTAGGTATCGGCGAGGTGGCCGCTGAGGCAACTGCGTATAGCGCAGCACAGATTGCGATAAGCGCGACGGTCTTGCTTATATTCTTGTAACCTTCCTTCGCGTCAGACATACGCACCCTAGGTTACTTAAATTTTGGATATTGTAAAAAGCTAACCGAATTAAGTTATGTAATTTACGTAGGAATATTTTAAACAGGACCATCATCCACTCTTTCTCTTATAGTATTTGAGAATGTACTCCTCCTTTATCTTCGTTAACTCCTGCTCCGGCAGAGTTGATAATATCTCCCAGGCTATTTCTAACGTATCGTCCAAAGACCTGTTTTCATCATAGCCTTGCTGCAAGAACCTCTGCTCGAATAGATCGCCAAACTCCAGATACTTTATGTCGGTCGCGGACAAGCCGGACCTCCCAACTATCTCGGCTAAGGCCCTTAGTTGAACAGCCTTAGAGTACGCTGCGTAAAGCTGATTGGATACATCGCCGTGGTCTGCCCTCGTCCTCTTCTCCGCAATTATTCCGGGACCCATCAGCCTACTCAGAGACATTAGCACGTTTATCGGCGGGTATATTCCCTTTCTGTAAAGCTCCCTGCTCAGGACTATCTGACCTTCCGTAATGTAACCTGTTAAGTCAGGTATGGGATGTGTGATGTCGTCGCTCGGCATGCTCAGGATTGGCATCTGTGTCACGCTACCCTTCTTACCCTTTATCCTTCCGGCCCTCTCGTAGATTGATGCCAAGTCCGTGTACATGTATCCTGGGTACCCTTTTCTCCCTGGAACTTCTTCCCTTGCGGCGCTCACTTCCCGTAGGCTTTCACAGTAGTTTGTAATATCCGTCAATATTACGAGTACGTGGTAATCATGCCAGAAAGCAAGGTACTCGGCCAGCGTTAGCGCTATCCTCGGAGTTATGAGTCTCTCTATTGCTGGGTCGTCGGCCAAGTTCAGGAAGAGGGCGCTCCTAGACATCGCCCCACTTTTCTCAAGACTTTCCTTGAAGAACCTAGCTTCGTCATTCTGAACACCTATGGCAGCGAAGACTACCGCGAATTCCTCTTCCTTGCCGGGGACTGTAGCTTGTTTGGCTATTTGTGCTGCCAGCATATTATGTGGCAATCCGGCACCGGAAAATATCGGCAGTTTCTGACCCCTGACGAGCGAGTTCATTCCGTCTATTGCTGATATGCCCGTCTGTATGAAGTCGCTCGGATACTCACGTCTTTCAGGATTAATGGGCTCGCCGTTCACGTCCCTGAACTCCTCCGGTATCGGCTCCGGTAGTCCGTCAAGAGGTCTTCCGAGACCGTCGAAGACTCTGCCAAGCATATCCTCCGATACGCCAAGTTCCATGACTCTGCCCAAGAATCTCGCAACGGTTCCTTCTATCGAGAGTCCTTGCGTCCCTTCAAATACCTGGACGACAGCTTTACCCATCCCGACCTCGAGAACCTTTGCTAGCCGCCTCTCACCATCTCTTGTCTCTATCTCAACGAGCTCATCATAGGATGCCTTCGTCACACCCTCTATTACCATCAATGGACCCCTTATTTCGCTGATGGTTCCGTACGTTAATCCCGCCGGCGCAGATCTTCTTTCCTTACTCAGACTCATGCCGTTGTCACAACCTCCTTTGTCATTAGCTTCTCGAATTCGGATTTCATTATCTCAAGCAGAGCATCAAGTTTTTCGACTTCATCATTCCTAACCTCCGACTTAGCCCTGATAAGCCTGAATATTATCGGCATGCTCCTTATGCTCTTCAAAGGCACGCCCCGCTTAAGAGATTCCACCGCCAGCCTATGAAACTCCGCGAAGAGCTTTAGCAATTTAAATTGCTTCCTCATGTCACAATAAGCATCCACTTCGTCATAAGCGCTCTGTTGTAGGAATCCCTCCCTTATCATCCTAGCCACGTCTAATAATAACTTCTCCTCATCGGGCAGGGCTTCTGGTCCGAGAAGTCTAACTATCTCCAAGAGTTCATCCTCTCTTCGTAGTATGGAGTAGACGTAAGACCTAAGCTCTGACCAATCCTTACTCACGTGAGACTCCCAGTATACTTTAACTGTATCAACATAACCCGAGTAGCTCGTTATCCAATTGATTGCTGGATAATGCCTGCTGTACGCCAAGTTTGGGTCGAGTGCCCAGAAGGTCCTTATGAAGCGCACCGTATGCGTGGTCACCGGTTCCGTGAAGTCGCCACCTGGTGGGCTGACGGCACCTATTAGCGTAACGCTTCCAATCCTTTCGGGTCTTCCAAGCGTCTCAACTCTTCCGGCCCTTTCGTAGAACTCAGCAAGCCTGCTGGCAAGGTAGCTCGGATAGCCCTCCTCAGCCGGCATCTCCTCGAGCCTGCCACTTATCTCCCTAAGCGCCTCAGCCCACCTGCTTGTTGAATCCGCAACCAAAAGCACATCGTACCCCATATCTCTGTAGAACTCTGCCATGGTGACGCCCGTGTATATGCTGGCTTCCCTTGCAGCCACCGGCATGTTACTTGTGTTCGCTATCAGGGCTGTTCTTTCCATGAGCGGTCTTCCGCTATACGGGTCGGTGAGTTCCGGAAACTTCGTTAAAACTTCTGCTTCTTCGTTTCCCCTCTCACCGCAACCAACGTGGAATATCACTTTGGCATCGCTCCACTTGGCCAAATTGTGTAGCATAACAGTCTTGCCCGTTCCGAACGCACCAGGTATGCATCCAGTTCCTCCCTTTGCTATTGGAAAGAAGGTATCTATGACTCTTTGACCTGTGATGAGCGGTACCTCTGGGTTAAGTCTCTTCCTGAAAGGTCTTGGTGTCCTGACAGGCCAGCGATGGTATAGCTTTATTTCCTCAAGTGCTCCACCTTTAGAGAGTACTGCAACGGTGTCCTCAAGGGTGTAGTCTCCCTCTTCTGCTATACTAATGACTTCCCCACCCTTACTGTTTGGAGGTACCATTATCCTACACTCGATCAGAGGTGTCTCCTGAACAGCACCTACGAAATCTCCCGGACCGAGCACATCTCCTTTCTTTGCAAGCGGTCTAAACTTCCATTTCTTTTCGAGCGGTAGTGGAGAGACTTGGACTCCTCTTTTTACGAATGGTCCAATGGCAGACGCGATTCTATCCAAAGGTCTTTGAACTCCGTCATAAATGCTTCCTATTATTCCAGGACCCAGCATGACCGAAAGCGGTTGTCCGGTACCATAAACGGGCTCTCCTGGAGAAAGTCCGCTTGTGTTCTCGTAAACCTGTATGAAGGCCGTGTCGCCCGTCAGCCTTATTATTTCACCTATGAGTCTCTCCTCACCGACGTAAACCATCTCGTACATCTTAGCACCAAGCATGCCATCTGCCTTTACCGCGGGCCCTGCAACCCATACTATTCTACCCTTGACTCCCATAAACGTCCATCACTTAGCCACCTTACTCAATATTAATATCTTTTATTCAGCGGTCAGTATCTTGGCGATTTCCTTTCGAAGAAGCGGTCTTAGACGTCTCAGTCTTCCTTCAACAGTGTTATCAAAGATTACCTTCTCATCTAGGCTACTAACCTTTAGGCCGGCTATGCAATCTATAGGCTCATCACAAACATATACCCTGAGGCCTGTACTTGCAGAGACTTCATCAACCAACTCCTTCAGTATGTGCATACCCTCTGCATTCGTCCAAACCTTTGCATCACTACCTATGGCGTTTAGGCCTTCAAGAAGCAGCTTTTTCATCGCTTCTTTGTAATCCGGCATTGTTGGAGCGCTTCTCAGTTTTTCCATGGCGCGCTCTATTGTTATGTTTACGTACTTCTCGACAAGTGCAAGCACCTCATTCTTAGCCTCTACTTCTGCCATGCCCAGTGTCCTAGACCTCTCTAGTTCGGCCTGCCTCTTGGCCGATTCTATTATTTCCGTAGCTTCAGCGATGGTCTCACATACTTCATGGTCTAAAAGCTCCATGGCATCCTTTTCGGCTGAGTTTAGTAAGGAAAGACATTCTTTCATAGCCTCCTCAGCGACTTTTTTGATGACCTTATCCAAGGCATCCGACATAACTTTTCGGATAATAGTAGCCCTGTCTCATGTATATAAACTGCTACATCAATCACGAGAAAGGAAAAAGGTTATACGGATTCTTCATAGCCGCCTTATTTACTATTATGATGTTTCTCTTACCTTTAATCAATCTCACGACAGAGCTCATAAAGTCGTCCGGTCTATGAGGGGACGTAAATGCTCCCATGTTTCCGCTTGTTATACGTTTCACCGTAAACGCATGGAGAGGTCCAGAGTCGAAATTTAATGGCTTACATTCAAGACTTGTCTGAGCAAAATCCTGCAATCCATCTTCCGATTTATTCATCAACTTGAGCTGTTAAAAGAGGAAAATTTAAATTACGTACATTTTATATTGTATAGAGAGGAGAAAAATATGGGTAACGATATTGAAAGTGTTGAAAAGAGAGTGTTTGCATGGATAGATGAACACAAAGATGACATAATCAAGTTCTGTATGGACTATATACGATATAAATCACCTACGGGAAAGGAGCTTGAAGTCCAGAGAGATTTTATCAAGCCGTTTTTCGAAAAAGCAATGAAATTTGACGAGATCGATTATTTCAGCGTGGCTCCTGATGCAGAACGCCCAAACGTGAGTGGAATATGGAAGGGCGTAGGTGGTGGTAGAAACTTACTACTTAGTGGTCACTCTGATGTAGTGGATGTAGGGCCAGAGGCACTAAAAAGATGGACCAAAGATCCATGGAATCCTGTAATCGAAGATGGCAAAATCTACGGAAGGGGTGCAAACGACATGAAAGGTGGCAACACAGCTATGATATGGGCCACTAAAGCATTAATGGACTTAGGTATTCAATTAAAAGGAGACGTGCTTGTAAGTTGTGTAATTGGTGAAGAACTTAACCAAGAAAAATGGGGTGTGATTCCAGCAACAAAGAGGCTTCAAAATAAGGGAATAAATATTCCTTTCTGTATCGTCCCTGAGCCTACAAACAATGAGATACACATACTTAGTGCGGGAACGTTTGACTTCTCGATAACCATTTATGGAAAAGAGGTCCACACATCGTTTAAAAACTTCACTCAATATCCACAAAGATACGGCATCCCAGTAGGCAGTGAAGTGGGAGTGGATGCCATAGCTATAATGATTGATCTCATACAACGCCTCTATAAATTGGAGCATCAATGGAACCTAAGACCTGGTGATGAAATATTTGGTGGCGGTGGTTATCCTATTCCTAAAGATATGCAAGGAGTAGGAGCTAACTCTATTAACTGTACACTTCTCGAGGGTGGAACGTACATCGCAGCTGTACCAGGCTATGCAAGGCTCAGAGGTCACGTATTTTACAGTCCTCGGTTTGACCCTGAAAAGTTAATGGCGGAAATAAAGGAAGTTGTTAACAGCTTAGCTACAACTTACGATTGGCTCAAAGAACACCCTCCAGAGGTAAAGTTTAAAGAACTCTTTGACTGGCCCTATTACGAAGTTCCAAGAGATCATCCTGGTGTCCAGACCCTCGTAAAAGTGTACGAAAAGGTAACAGGCCAAACAGCAATTATTTCAGGATTTAAAGCTGTGGATGATGCAGCATACATTCAGAGGGAATGTGGAATAGATGCAATATCGTTTGGACCAGGAAACTTAAGCATGGGTACTCACGGTCCAGATGAATACCTTCCAATAGACCAATTAATAGTAGCTACCAAGGTTTTAGCAGCAATGATTATCGAATGGTGTGGATTAGCTAAGGGTTAGCTAACTTCAATATTTTTTTGAATACCTTTTGCGAACAAACTAAAGATTCTGGTTTGGTGTTGCGTGGTTGAGGATAACTCTCCCTATCTGGTACTTCATACCATAATAGATTTCCAACAGGTTCCATTTTCTTCGAGAATAAAACGTTAGGATTCTGGTTTATAGGACTGGCCTCTCTAAACGCCCAAAACTTGTCTGAGCAGAGCCCTGTAGTCCATGCCCTTTGTGCCCGCTGAAGGCGAGGGCAGGATATATATGAGTGGCATAGATTTTTTGGACCTTATCTCGTTTATTTCATTCCTTATCTCGGAGGTTAGCTCCTCGGATAGCAGTATCAGCCCCACTTCCGGGTCATTCATTAACTTGTTAACTGTCGAAAGCACCTCTTTTGCGTCGGCAACTTCTATCCCGCAGACACCGGCAAGCCTAAAACCCATTATAAAGCCCCTGCTACCTACGGCCACTACCCGCACAGTTTATCCTAACATCCCATGTTTTATATAAAGGCTCTCCCGTTATGGCGAATTTTACGATAGATAACGCCCTTATACTTCAAGTGCGTACCTTTTTTATGGTGTGGAAAGGTCCATGGGCGTGAAGCTGGGCGATATAGTTCCACCTGAGGCCGTCCAAACAATATCGCTGGAGGCGCTCAGAGGAAAAGCCATAGCTTTAGACGCTTTTAATATGTTGTATCAGTTCTTGGCAACGATCAGAGGACCTGATGGAAGACCCTTGATGGACAGCAGGGGAAGGATTACCAGCCATCTCAGCGGCCTTTTCTTTAGGACGGTTAACTTGCTGGAGAAGGGAATAAAGCCTGTTTACGTTTTTGATGGAAGACCCCCAGAGCTGAAGCGGGCAACCGTTGAAAAGAGGATGGAATTGAGAAAAGAGGCAGGGGAGCTTTACGAAAAAGCCCTGCTAGCGGGCGATATAGAAGCCGCTAGAAAGTACGCACAGAGGGCCGCAACGCTCGAGGAGTACATGTTAGAAACTTCAAAGAAACTTCTTTGTGCCATGGGAATACCGACAGTTCAGGCACCCTCGGAAGGCGAGGCACAGGCCGCATACATGGCCGCAAAGGGCGATGTTTACGCGTCTGCATCTCAAGACATGGACTCACTCCTCTTTGGCTCACCAAGACTTGTGAGGAACTTGTCCATAGTTGGAAAGCGAAAGCTTCCGGGCAAGAAAGCGTACGTTGAGGTTGAGCCTGAGTTGATAGACCTTCGCACGCTGCTCTCGTCTTTAGGAATAACAAGAGAGCTTTTGATAGATATCGGCATACTCGTAGGAACGGACTACTGTGAGGGTGTGAAGGGAATAGGCCCGAAGAAGGCCCTTAAGCTCGTAAAGGAGTATGGGAGCGCTGAGAAAGTCCTAGAGGTGTTGAACGTAACCCTAGAAGTTCCTCCAGAAGTGATAAGACAAATCTTTCTCAAACCTAACGTGACGGATAACTATACCCTTAAGTGGGAAGATATAGACTATGCAGCTGTAAAGTCGATACTTTGTGATGAGCACGACTTTTCATCCGACAGGGTGGACAAAGCGCTGGCTGAGCTGAAAGTGGCTTTAGAAAAGAGTAAAGGAGAAACGAGTTTGGACGCCTGGTTAAGCTAAGCTTCGATGAGTTCTATCAACTTTCGTTCAGCATCTAAGCTTATAACCCTAATCTTCTCGTGCATCTCAAGCTTTAGCAAAGCTTGTCTGAGCATTTCTGGCATTAACTCCAGACCCCTTACCCTGAGCTCATCCAGTAGATTCTGCTCTAGCGCTTTTCCGCCCATTTTTCGTAAAGTTTCTAAGAGTGTAGAATAAATCTCTGCCCTCATACTCATAAGTTTTCATCCTATCATTGTCAGAGGTTTTTCCGAGAACCTGAGCATTTCACCTATCTTCTCATACTCCTTGAGCATGTGTGGTGAGAGACTTGGCTTCACTATCCTGAGAGCCTCTTGGAAGTCTTGCCTCGTCACTATCTCTGGTTCTGCTCCTCTTCTGATAGTAGACAGGGCAGCTTCCCTGCACAACGATTCTAGGTCAGCACCTGAGTAACCCTCGGTCATACTCGCAATTTCTTCAAGAGATACGTCGTCCGCAAGCGGCATCTTGGCTGTGTATATCTTTAGTATTTGAAGCCTTGCCTTCTCGTCAGGCGGCGGCACGTATATCAACCTGTCAAACCTGCCCGGTCTGAGTACGGCTGGGTCCAATAGGTCTGGCCTGTTGGTCGCACCTACCACGACTACACTATTCAGATCTTCTATACCATCCATCTCGGCCAAAAGTTGACTTGCCACCCTATGCGACACGCCAGAAGTATCCTCTAAGAGGTCCTTCCTAGGAATTATGGACTCGATTTCGTCCAAGAACACTATACAAGGCGCTGCCTGTCTAGCTTTCCTGAATATCTCCCTGATGGCTTTTTCTGATTCTCCGACCCATTTGCTGAATATCTCAGGTCCCTTTATTGATATGAAGTTGGCCTCACTCTCCGTGGCTATCGCCTTGGCCAGGAGGGTCTTACCGCAGCCAGGCGGACCGTAGAGCAGTATGCCCTTAGGAGGCTTTATGCCGAGTCTCTCAAACTTTTCAGGGTACTTGAGGGGCCACTCAATCGCCTCCCTTAACCTTTGCTTCACTTCTTCAAGTCCACCTATTTGATCCCATCTCACCGTTGGTGTCTCTATCTCGACCTCTCTAAGGGCAGTGGGCGTTATATCTTTGTAAGCATCTAGGAAGTCCTTCATAGTAACTGTGAGGCTATTCAGCAATTCTGGTGATATTTTATCCTCTGAGAAATCTATGCTAGGCAATATCCTTCGTATAGCCCTCATGGCAGCTTCCCTACAAAGCGCAGCAATGTCGGCTCCCGTGTAACCCCTTGTAATCTCAGCCAGCTTGTCCAAATCAACGCTCTCATCAAGCGGCATACCCCTCGTGTGTATGTCGAGTATCTCCTTTCTAGCCTTCTTGTCCGGTATCCCAATCTCTATTTCCCTATCGAACCTACCAGGTCTCCTTAGAGCCGGATCTAAGGCGTTTGGCCTATTCGTCGCACCTATAACTATAACAGAACCTCTCGACTCCAAACCATCCATGAGTGCAAGGAGCTGGGCCACGACCCTCTTCTCGACCTCGCCCGTTACCTCGCTCCTCTTGGGCGCTATCGCATCTATTTCGTCAATGAATATTATGCTTGGAGCCTCCTCCTCAGCCTTCCGGAATATCTCCCTAAGTCGCGCTTCGGTCTCACCATAATATTTGTTCATGATCTCGGGTCCGTTTATGAGTATGAAGTTAGCGTCGGCCTCTGTTGCGACAGCCTTGGCCAGGAGGGTCTTACCGCAGCCAGGCGGACCGTAGAGCAGTATGCCCTTTGGCGGGTCTATTCCAAGTTTCTGGAAAAGCTCAGGGTACCTCAACGGAAGCTCTATCAATTCCCTTATCCTTTGTATCTGCTCCTGAAGGCCTCCTATGTCTTCATAAGTCACACTAGTCCTAAACACCCTCTCCTGTACAGACCTAGCCTGAACGATCAGTTTTGTCCTAGGAGTTATCTTGACGATTCCCGTAGGTTTCGTCTGTATTACGGCGAATGTGAATAGGTTGCCGAAGAATAGGACGGGCACTATATTTTTCTGAACTGTAGGATACTCTATTAGCCTGCTCTTCACAAGCTTTACAAAATTCTCGTCCGGTTTTATCGAATTATTCACAGGCGCAAGCACAACTAACTGTGCTTCCTTTACCTGCGCCTTCCTAACAGTTACATAATCATTTAATGATACGCCGGCGTTGCTCCTTATGTAACCATCTATCCTTATTGTGTCTTTCTCGTCCTCTGTGTAGCCCAGCCACAGCGTGGCAGCTGTGACTTTTTTACCCCTTATTTCTATTATATCTCCGGTCGTGAGGCCGGCGGAGGCTCCGACATCCTTGTCTATTCTAGCTATGCCATAACCAACGTCGCGTTGCTTCGCCTCAACTACCCTAAGCCTAAGCTCCTTGCTACTCATTTCATCAAAAATAGCCAGCGCGCATTATTTAAGTATAGTTTGGAGAAAGGATGATAAATTCGAAATACCTTAAACCCTAGTTACGAATTCTGTTACGAATTCTTGTATCTCAGGAAAACTCCTTAAGTAGTCCTCAAGAACGCATACGTAACCCTCTTCGTCTGGCATGGTAAATGCTACTAGAAGGCATTCTGCTCCAAAGGCGAGGGGCTCTTTCCTACTTTCGCGTAACTCTATACCGTTAGGGAGATTCTTAGATATTTTATTGCTCAGCTCGTCCAAGTCAACGTTCTCGTCAGCCGGCATTATCTTGATGAGCATAAGCACTTTACCCAAGAACTAAACCCCCTATGGTCCTTCGAATCCGCATGATGGGCAGACGTAAGGTCTCGCCAACTCCCTGCAAACTCTGCATCTCCATATTGTTACCCTTCCACAGTTCGGGCATGGAAAGCTCACTGCCCTCTCGTCTGATAGTATAGTCCTATGACACCACGAGCACGTCGGAAGTGTTACCTGCCTCATTCCAACTTATGCTGACCTTTTCACTACTATAAAAGTATGAGCCTATAATCTACGGAATACCTAGAACATCTTTCAGTATTTGAAAAATAGTCCTTGTAAGAAGTTTCAGAACTACGCCTGATTTGAACATAGCCTTTACTGTATCCCCATGTCTATCCATATCTCCTTCAGTGCTTAACCACGTGTCTAGATGTATATCACTGGCTGCCTTGAATACGTAATCGTAGAATTTTGGCGGGATTTGAGAGATAAGGATGCGTAACTTATGTATGGATTTCAGCTGAGCGTATATTTTGTTCATCCTTTCCTGATATTCACGAATGCCTGTCCCTTTCAAAAGAAAGTTTGCAACATATCTTCCTGTCTCAATTGCGCAAAGACCGCCATAAACTACGCCACCACCGGTCGTAGCCTTCACGTGACCGGCTACATCTCCGACAGCTAAAACCCCACAGTTCTGGCGAAGTTTAAGCGGCGGACCGGTGTATATAGATGCTGAAGTTGTCGAGAGAATTTTAGCATGTTTGAACTCTTCTTGCAAGAAACGAAAGAACAACCTCTTCGTATCCTTCATTGCCGCAACGCCAAGCTTTCCTAGATTATCATCTATTGGTACTAAGTATGCGAAAAAGTCCTTGAGGTACTCCTTAAAGTACAGGTAAACGAAATCCTTGTCCATTCGATGATTTTCCACCACTGCCTGAATTATTGGAATCCAGCCCTTAGGTTTCCAGTCTTTCCATACATATCTTGCCAAGAATCCAGAGCGGCCTTCCGCATCAACAACCATCTTAGCGGACGTTAAAGTATTAGACGTCTTGACAGAAGGCATATCGTCGCTTGGGATTATTCTAATAGCTGCTTCACCAGTAACTATCTCCACGCCCTTAACTGTTGCTTGCTGTGCTAGGAATTTGTCAAACATCTCACGATTTGAGACGACAGCCACAGGCCTTTCCACATCTAGAACGAACGACCTTCCAGATGGTGAGAAGAAAACTGCGCCCCTTATGATGTTTTGGATGTATGATTGAGATAGGGGTATATTGAGCATCTTAAGTCCGGATATGCTGAAAAGGCCGGCGCACTTCTCGGGCCTTCCTACTTCATCGTGTTCTTCAAACACAAGCACGCTACAACCCATGCCAGCGGCTTCTCTAGCCGTAAGAAGTCCAGCAGGTCCTGCACCCACGATAACAACATCATAATCACTATTTTGCATACTATACCGCCATCATGGGTCCCATGATGTTACTGCTGTATCATTTTCCTGCTAAAGTGGACGTCCTTGTTTACTAGATTCTTAGGTGGCATGCCATTAAGTATCCTTATTGCTTCCTCTGCCACTGACCTCTTAAGTCGCTTTAAGGCCTCTTCTGTATACCAAGCTATATGAGGTGTCAGAACTACGTTGTCGAGTTTGAAGAGCGGATTATCACGATCCGGAGGTTCCTTTTCGTAGACGTCAAGCGCCGCACCGGCTATCCATCCATTCTTTAGCGCTTCATAAAGCGCACTTTCCTTCACTATCGGACCTCTAGAGGTGTTGATTAGATACGCGGTCCTCTTCATCTTCTTTAACTCTTGTTCACCTATCATTCCTCGCGTTTCCGGCGTTAATGGTGCATGGATTGACACGAAATCGGAATTCTTTAACAAAGTGTCCAGATCGACGAGCTCCACACCTAATAACCTTGCTCTATCTTTTTCAAGGTATGGGTCGTATGCTATGACCTTCATACCAAATGCTTTGGCCCTAATTGCGACAGCACTCCCTATATTACCCATACCTATAAGACCCAATACCTTACCTTCAAGGTCGGTACCCATGAGTTCCCTCGGTTGTTGCGTCCAAACCTTCCAACTGGCATTCTTGACTATACAGTTGGCTAGGATAACCTTTCTGGCCAAAGCGAGTAGCAATGCAAACGTATGTTCTGCAACTGTTCCTATGCAATAGTCCGGCACGTTAGCAACGTATATTCCCATCTCAGTCGCCGCCTGTATATCTATATTGTCTACACCTATACCGTATCTCACAATACCTTTCAGACGTGGTGCGGAATCCATTACCCTTTTCGTGATTTTTGCGTAAACAACTAATATCACATCTACATCCTTTACCTCAGCAATCAAGTCATCTTCTGTTATACCTTTTGCTAACCTAACGGTCGCATGCTTCTCGAGAATTCCCCACTCTTCCTCGATGAACGGAGTAGGTTCCGTTATCAGTACCTTTTTGTCCACTTGTGACCTACCTCTGCCCAAAAAATCTACATAAAAGAATGCTTATAATGATTAACGCGGGTTTGAGGCGGAACGTAAGGATTGCTGCCGTCCAACTGGAGCCCGGCAAAAGTGTACAAGAAAGCGTAGCAAAGGCAGAGTCGCTCATAAGGACTGCAACGGAGGCTGGAGCAGAGTTCATCTGCCTACCAGAGATGTGGTTGCATAAGGAGCCCATTCCTCATATAGATGAGGTAATTGATTCTGCTAAGTATGTCATATCAAGATTCTCACGTCTCGCTAAAGAACTGAACGTTACGTTGATTCCCGGGGCAGTATATGAAGAGAACGAGAACGACGTATTTGTATCGGCGTATGTGATAGCTCCAGACGGTAATGTGGTGGGAAAACAAGAGAAGGTCCACCTGTTCAGGGATGAAAAAGCTTTCTTTAGACCCGGCACAAATTTCAAGGTCTTCGAGGTTAACGGCATCAAACTTGGCATAATGGTGTGCTATGATGTGGCATTTCCAGAGTCCGCCCGATGCCTGACTATCAAAGGTGCGGAACTTATATTTAATCCATCAAGAATTGTAAAAGAAGCCATGGAACCCTGGTGCTTGTACGTTAAGGCAAGATGTCTCGAGAACAGAGTACCCGTCGTGGCAGTAAACATATACGACCGTGCTCACCCGGGAGGTTCATTCGTTTGCGTACCGTTAGAAGGTGCCAAAAAGTTTGTTCACCCAGTAGTCTTAACTCAAGCAGGGCCTGGACAAACAGTAATAACTTGCGACATAGACCTACTTAGCATAGTAGAATTTAGGCTTGATAGACTATCTAGAAGGAATCCAGCAGCTTATGGATGCATAGTTGAGCAGAACATTCAGAGGTGAACGGTATGAAGGTCAGGGCTCACGTATACGTGAGCGGCCTCGTACAGGGCGTATTCTTCAGGTCCAATACGAAGAGGATGGCGGACATGTTGGGCGTGAAAGGTTGGGTTAAGAATCTTCCTGACGGGAGGGTCGAAGCGGTCTTCGAAGGTGAGAAAGAGGTCGTTGATTCCATGATAAAGTGGTGCCATAAAGGACCTCCGGATGCAATTGTGGAGCACGTTGAAGTCGTATGGGAAGAATATAAAGGCGAATTCAAAGATTTCAGGATAGTCTATTGAAGTTTCACGACCCTCTGAAGCATTCTGGAGACACTTAACCCTTCCTCAATTCCTGCGGCTATGATTGATATATTTCTTACCTCAAACTCTTTGAGTTTTAAGAGCGCGATGGGAACACTTACACTGAATATATCCTTCAAAAATGCTTCCGATGCTCTATTCAAAGTTAGTCTCTCGAAAGCTTCTTCGAGCGCCTTTATTATTGACGTATCCGGTGCCGATGATTCAGGTATTATGGATTTATATGGGGTCTCATCTAAAATGCGTAGGGCATCGGTCACATTCCCTACCTCTACCATCCTGTCTATGACGTCACTTGGAATGTTTACCGCCTTATCTAATAAGAAGCGTTTAGTTTCGGCGATTGTAAGTCCCCATAATTTGGACCTCATGATCGCCAGTATCATATAGCCATCTATATCAACTGCCACAATCTCTCTGACCCTTTTACGTTCTGCGAAGCGTAACTTGTTAAACTCTTTCAGAACTTCCGAGAAGTATGCCTTATCCATGGCCATGTCAAAGACGACGAGGTCTTTCTCCTTCTCATACACCTCCATAGCCATGCTCGCCACGTCACTAAACCTCGTTCCGGACAAAAACCTCACCGCCTCCGCCAAGTCCTTTGCAGCCATGGCTCTTACAACGATGTCTCTCCTTTTTACAAGCTCCTCGGCCCTGAGGTCAACGAGTTCTAGGAGTTCCTCGTAGCTCTTGCCTAAGGCCTTTCCCTTTAGAACGGTCTTGAGATTCGATGTTAAGTATTTCATGAAGTAAGCTTGAATTATGCCAGCATTCTTTGACTTCATGGCCAAGTCGAAGTGTACCTCAACTAGACACCTTCTTAGCGCCAACTCTATACGTGTGGGATTTAACGGTCTCGGAAGACTGGATACATACGGACCATAATCTGTCGGCCTTAGCTTTTCGACAAGTTCCTCAAGGTTTTTGGAACTGGCTAACTCCTCCAGCATAGTGTATGGGAATAGTTTGCCCTTTAGGCCGTAACTCTTCCCTATGACATACTCTAAATCTCGAAATGTCATGTTATTTCCTTCTTCCCCAACAAAACATCTATCGTGAATACTATTGCGTCGTTAAGCTTATCTTCTATCCTTTCCTTTAGCTTTATCAAGGCTTCCTTGTTCTTCTTGATTATCCTCTCCGCCTCAGCTTTGGCTTCGTGTTGAGCTTGCTTTACCATATCATCCGCAACCGTCCTTACCCTCTTCAACGCCTCCTCCTTAGCAATCGATGCCTCGTTCTTAGCCAACTCTAAGATTTCTCTCCGGGCCTTTTCGGCGTATATCCTCAGCTCGTCCAACTCCTTATCAATGTTTAACAGCAAGGATATAACGTTCTCGAACTCCTCCTTATTGACGAGCGTCATATCAAGTCAACTCATTGACAGCCGAGGGATTTATAATTTTTTACCGAAGTTCAAGGAGTGCATAAATATTACTTCGTGCTTGGAGTTAATTGTGAAAAGTCTTGAGAGCTTATGTGATGCTCACGACAAAACCGGGCACTTCCATGGAGGTTCTGAAATATATAAAAGAAGTTAGCAACATCGAAGGGGTTATTTACGCAGACCCGGTTTTTGGAAGGTTCGACGCGATAGTTGTGGTCGAGGTACCAAGCTTGGAACGACTAAGCGAGATTATCTATAAAGTAATTGAAAAAGTTCCTAACGTGATTCATACGGAGACAGCTATAGTACTTACTGGTCTCAAAAGTGAAGAGTGATGCCTGTTATAGCGTTTGTACTAGTCAGGACGGTGCCTGGTACATCGCATGAACTTATAACTTCTAGGAAGATTAAGGGTGTCAAGATGGCACATAGCGTGTTCGGCAGATACGATGCTGTCCTAGTATTAACTGCGAAAGATCTTGAGGAACTATCAAAAACAATATACGAGGTTGTCGAGAAGCACCCAAACGTAGTGCATACGGAGACGTTGATAGCCATGCCCTACCCAATTCCCGAGGTTAAGCAACCTGTAGAAAGGCCCCATAGAGTTGTTTCATTTCACTGCCCGAATTGTCACAATTTGGTCGAGCAAGGTTCAACCATTTGCCCATTCTGTGGATACATATTTCAACAAGAATGAGTTTGGAGGTTAGAAGTAATACACCATAAAACCCTTATGGAAAGGCCTAACGGGTTTATTGCAAACTTTATTCAACATAAAATGGCTTCTGACGGAAAATGTTTTAAAACATGGAGTTTGCGTTTCAAATATATGGCGAAGTACAAGATTGCTGTATTACCGGGTGACGGGATAGGTGTAGAGGTGATAAGGGCAGCGCTTACTGTTTTGGAAGCGGCAAACTTCGATGCTGAATACATTCATGGCGATATAGGTTGGGAATTTTGGTGCAAGGAGGGGAACCCCTTACCGGATAGAACGCTTAAGATCATAAAAGAGACAGATTGTGCGCTCTTTGGTGCCATAACCTCCAAGCCCAAGGAAGATGCCGAAAAAGAGCTGGCACCAGAGCTTCGTGGAAAGGGATTTACTTACTATAGTCCAATCGTTCGCCTAAGGCAGGAGCTGGACCTTTATGCGTGCGTTCGACCGTGTAAAGCCTTTCCAGGGAATCCCCTTAACTACAAGGACGGAATAGATATCGTTATATTCAGAGAAAATACTGAGGGGCTTTACGCCGGTGTTGAATTTTATCCATTAAGTAAGAACGTGTTCGAGGCGTTATGTGAAAATCCTAAGATGAAAGTGTTTGAAAAATTCGGTCTAGAAAATGTGGCAGTTTCCCTTCGTGTTATGACAAGACAGGCTTGTGAGAGGATAGTCAGAGCCGCCTTCGAGTACGCGAAAAAACACGGAAGGAAGTCCGTCACTGTCGTTGATAAACCAAACGTTTTGAGGGAAACGGGTGGTCTGATGCTCAGCGTTGCAAGGAAAGTGGCGGCTGAATACCCAGAGATAGAATACAGAGAGGCGAACATAGACGCGATGTGTATGTGGATGTTAAAGAATCCACTCGATCATGATGTCATAGTGGCCGAGAACATGTTCGGCGACATATTATCAGATTTGGCAGCTCAACTCGTTGGAGGTCTTGGGTTTGCTTACAGCGGCAACATAGGTGATAATTATGCAATCTTCGAGCCAGTCCATGGTTCGGCACCAAAACATGCTGGCAAAAATAAGGCCAATCCAATAGCTGCAATATTGGCTGGCAAGATGATGGTCGAGTGGCTTGGTGAAGTTGAGATTGCAAGAGCCATAGAAGACGCTGTAGCGGAAGTGATACTCGAAGGGAAGTTAAGGACTTACGATATGGGAGGGCAGACTACTACTACAGAAATGGCGGAGGGGATAGCTGCAAAGGTAGCCAAAAAAACAAAAAAGTAAACATATGTTTACGCTTTTGAGTTCATGAAATTTGGACAATATGTGACTCAATGTAGAATATTTTGGTTTAAATAGTGAGATTCGTAATGTCCAAGACGGATGAGGCATTGACCCTGTCGCCTGAAAAAGTCGCTTCAGATTTACGGAAGCGGATATCTGGTGATGTGTTATCAGAGGTTTGGCAAAGAGCAATCTATGCATCAGACGCTAGTGCATACTTCATAATGCCTCTTTGCGTCGTACTTCCAAAGTCAAAAGATGATGTCGTAGAAATCGTAAAGTACGCTTCTGAGAACGGAATACCGTTGACCGCAAGGGGCGGCGGCAGCAGCCTTCTGGGACAATCGGTCGGTGAGGGCATACTCATCGATTTTTCCAAGTACATGAACAAAATTCTGGAAATAAACCCTGACGAAAATTACGTGGTTGTAGAGCCAGGTATCTACAAGTCCGTACTCGATAAAACTCTTGAGAAGTATGGTAAGATGTTTCCACCAGACCCATCGAGTTCTGACTTCTGTACGATTGGCGGGATGATATCAACGAATGCCGCAGGTGCGCACACAGTAAAGTATGGCACCACAATCGATTATATAATATCCCTTGAGGTTGTTTTAAGCTCTGGCGAAATAATAAGATGTAGAAGACTTAAACCAAATTCTGAGGAGTGGAACGAGCTCATCTCGAAGAATGCACATGAAGCTAGAATATATGAAGGACTAAGGAAGTTATTGGAAGAACATGGTGAGTTGATACGCAATGGGTTTCCAAAATTAAGTAAGAATTCATCTGGCTACAGACTTGATAAAGTGTTTGAGGATGGTTTCATAGATTTAGGAAAACTTTTTGCAGCCTCCGAAGGTACGCTTGGTATAATAGTTTCTGCTAAGTTGAAAATCGTTGACAAACCTAAGCATACAATACTGATACTCTTGAACTTTGATGACCTTCATAAGGCTGGTGCAGCGGTTCAAGAGATACTCAAGTTTAAGCCCTCAGCTATCGAGATGGTAGATAGAACTCTCATAGATTCCTCAAGAGACATCTATCCCGAAATAAATGACTTCATACCAAAAGGTACGGTGGCGTCACTGTACGTGGAGTTTGAAGGGGATGACTTGGAAGAGGTTGAAAAGAACGCATCACGGTTGGAGGAATTTCTTAAGAGCATAAATCTGGTGGTTGATAGCTATAAAGCATTTGACGCAGCGAGTATGGAGAAGCTTTGGTCTATAAGGAAGAAGAGTCTTGGTTTAGCTTATAAAATCAAGCAAAACGGCAAAAGTGCAAACTTTACTTTCATCGAAGACCTAGTCGTTCCGCCAGAAAGATTGGCCGAACTCGTGGATTCTGTTAGTAGAATACTGAAAGAACACAACCTTAACTTTCTCATATCAGGTCACGCTGGGGATGGGAACGTCCACATAAGACCTCTACTAAACCTCAACGATAGGAGGGACTTTGAGCTAGTACCGATTATTGCGTCTAAAGTATTCGAGGTTACAAGGAGACTTGGCGGAAGCATAAGCGGCGAGCACGGTGACGGGATGATTAGGGCAAGATACTTGAAGTTCCAATACGGTGAGGAGCTTCTGAAAGTGTTTTGGGACATAAAACGTCTCTTTGACCCTGCTAACATAATGAACCCCGGGAAGAAACTTGGCTCGGATGATATGAGGCTCGAAGGGCTGAGGACGAGGCCGGATACACGTTTGAGGGATTTTAAGACACAGTTGCTTTGGGATGGTAGGGCTAGCCATATTAGGAAACTACTGAGTGGTTACACCGAAAAGCCTTCTTTCGTAGATGAGGTGGAACTCTGCGTAGGGTGCGGTTTATGCAAAGGCGGCACACTTGTAGGTAGGAGTCGCATGTGTCCCGTTTTCGCTGCCTTTGGTGACGAAGTTGATAGCTGTAGGGGCAGGATAAATCTGCTTAGATGGTTACTCAGGACCGGGAATTCATCTGATGAGAACTTTATTTTTTCAGAAGTCTTCAGGGAAATTGTTTACGAGCATTGTATACAATGCCGGATGTGTCTCCTCGAATGTACCGCTAATGTTGACGTAGGTAAGATTATGGCCGAAATGCGGGCATGGTATTCAAGTATCAAGGGCATACCCAAAGGATACAAGTATTTTATAGAGATAGATAAGTACGCTAAGATTGGTTCAATGTTCGCTCCTGTTTCGAATTGGATGATGAATAGCAAATTCTTTAGAATTTTGGCAGAATATCTTATTGGATTAGACAGAAAGAGAAATCTCCCACCATTCCATAGAAAAACTTTCAAAAAAATGTTTGAAGAGTACAGCAAGATGCACAAAACGAGCAGTGATAAACGCGTCGTTTTCTTCTATGACACATACATTAATTATAACGACCCAGAGCTTGGGATTGCTATCGTCAAAATCCTCGAGCTTAATGGCTTTCAAGTACTCGTACCTCCACAACTTTCCAGCGGGTTACCAGCAATTAACGAAGGTGCTCCATTCATAGGTAAGAAGATTGCTGAGTTTAACGTCGCGAGTCTCGCACCCTATGCTAAAAAAGGTATTCCAATAGTATGCTTCTCACCTGCTGCAAGCCTTGCCTTAAAGCACGAATATCTTGATTTACTTGATACGGATGATGCTCATGTAGTCTCGGAGAACACCTATGATATTCATGAATTCTTGTATAAACTTTACGAAGAGGGTGTTCTTAACAGAAACTTTTGCAAGGTACAGGAAGACGTATACGTTCATCTTCACTGTCATACACTCGTCCAATGCATAAAAGACAAAGTTTTGGGATTGCTAGAGCTCATTCCGGGTCTGTCTGTCTCGGAACTTGAGAAAGGATGCTGTGGTTCTGGAGGTGCTTTCAGTTTTGTCAAGGGAAACTTCGAGAAGTCACTTAAGATTGGCTCTAGGTTGTTCGAGGCTGTCAAACAAAGCGATAGACCAGTATATACGACTGGTGAGCTCTGTAGACTTCAGATAGAGGCAGGTTCTGGAAAAAAGATAGGCTTGGTTACCGATATTCTCAGGAAAGCTTATGGTGTTTAACAAAAGAATTTTTTAGGGCGATCCATAGTGAAGGAAACGGTATTGAAAACTGAAAATGTTAAAAAATTCATGGAAGAAAGGGGAATCAACGGTACGATAATAGAGCTGGGAGAAGGCAGGGCTAGAAGCTCTATGAGTGCTGCTGAGACTATAGGATGTCCGGTGGCCCAGATAGCCAAGAATATAGTCGTGGAGGATAGGGATGGTAACGTATTCTTAATAATCATATCGGGCGATAAGAAGGTTGACCTCTCAAAGCTCTCCAAGATTATTGGAGCCGATTTAAAACTAGCAAGTGCAGAGGCCGTATTAAGGGAAACGGGATACATCATAGGTGGAGTACCACCTTTTGGGCACAAAAAGCACATAAAAACGTTTTTGGACAGGTCAGTCGAAAGATTTAACGAAGTTTACACATCTGGCGGCTCTCCGGATACCCTTCTCAAGATTTCGGTTGATGAGCTGAAGCGCTTTACTGCCGCAGAAATTATAGATGTGTCAAAATGACTATTCGTTAAGCTATATAAACAGGACGCGTTATTTAGAAATCTAGGTCATGGTTATTAGGGCTACGGGGAAAGAGGCTCAACTATTTGAAAGGTTACCTTCTGGTAGAATAAAGTGTAAAGCCTGTGCAAGGTATTGTCAGATAGGTGAAGGAAAAATAGGCTTTTGTGGCATAAGGGGCGTAATTGATGGAAAGTTATACCTTTTCGTCTATGGGAGAATCATTACTGCGCATGTCGACCCTATAGAGAAGAAGCCAGTTATGCACTTCATGCCAGGAAGCAGAGTCTTCTCGATAGCCACTACTGGTTGTTCTTGGATGTGCGCTTACTGTCAAAACTTTGACATTAGCCAGAGGCGCAAGGTGGAGGGCACCGAAATAACACCTGAGAAAGTTGTGGAATTAGCTCTTAAGTATGGAAGTCATGGTATAGCATACACATATAACGAACCTATGATATTCATGGAATTTGCACATGATATTGGCGTACTAGCAAGGGAGCGCGGCCTCTTTAACGTCTTCGTATCAAACGGTTATGGCACACCTGAAAGCGTTAATATGATGCAAGACTTTCTTGATTGTATAACCGTAGACTTCAAGGGAAACGGTGATAAGGACTTTCTTAGACGTTACGTCGGAATACCCGATCCAGAGCCGATTTTCCAGACTTTGCTAGAAATCAAGCAAAAGACAAAGGTACATATAGAGATAACCGATTTGGTCGTGCCTGAAGTTGGCGAAGACCTCAACGCCGCAAGGAAACTTTGTAAATGGGTATACGATAACTTAGGGCCCGATACGCCCATACATTTTCTTCGCTTCCATCCAGACTATAAGTTGACGCACCTACCTTGGACGTCGATCAAAACCCTCGAAAAACACTGTCAAATTGCAAAGGAAGAGGGGTTGAGGTACGTCTATATCGGAAACGTTCCTGGACATCCGCTTGAGCACACTTACTGTCCTGAGTGCGGAAGTGTGGTTGTTGAAAGATACGGGTTTGACATAATAAGTTGGAACATGGACGAGAATAATAGGTGTCTAAACTGCGGCTACACCATAGCGATTGTCGGAAGCCTGAGTTCTGCATCAAAAGGAAAACGCTTTGTTCCAGTATTCTGAATAGGCCTAACTTAGATACTTGGCATCCACAAGACCTATTTTAGCCACGAAGAGGGACCATCCCATCATGATTATGGAGCTGCCAAATAGCATAGCTGCATCATAGTAGTTTTCTGATAAATGATTTAGCACACCAAGCCCACCCAGCACAAGTGCAGATACCAGCAGAAGACCTGCTATCCACCAAACATTTTTCAGGAGAACTTTTACCGCATACGATGGAGCGTCATCTGACCGTTGTTTTTGTGTCCTTTTTGGTGGAACGGGTTTTGATGTAAGTCTAAAACCAACGTAACCCATAACAAGTGCGATCGCTATGGCGAGGAGTAAAGCGTTGATTAAAGGAATCTGTTCACCTGGTGTCAGCTGACCGTACAAGAAGAACATGAGGTACTCGCCCACAAATATTAAACCGTATGTTGTCGCTATTCTCCTATTCATGGGATGCCTAGAGTAGAGCGGGTCAACCCACGGCATGATGACGAATATTAACAGCCCTATACTAGGTATGACGAGGCCCGCCAAGACAGGGTCTATCCCTGTCTTTATCAAGGCATACATGGCCATCAGGTACCATTCGGGCTGTCCGACTGGAAGCTCTTTACCGAAGACGAATTTGAAACCAAGCTCTGGTGGAAATGCCGCCGAGAAAGTCACCAAAGCACCTATGACGACCACGGCAACCGCTAGTTCCGTGAACAAAAAGTTTGGATAGAAAGGTATCGCAGGTTCTGGTTCGCTATCATCATATGGCGGCGATATATGGTGAGTGTGTATCATGTAGAAATGGAGTAAAAGGATTATACCAAGAAGAGCCGCTACTCCGATGTGAAACGCAAGGAATCTGGGGATTACTTCATCGAATGCACCTGAACCGAATATGAGAGAATATAACCAGTTGCCGCCGGGTAGTTGAAGTATGAGGGATTGGCCTATTCTGATGGCCTCTACAGATATGTGATCCATACGGAGTGAATATCCGAGAAACGCTGAAGCTATCGAGAGTAAACCTGCCACTATACCAACGATATATGTAAGTTCTCTCGGCTTCGCATAAGCGCCAGTAAAGTAAACCCTAAGGAAGTGTAGCATGGATAGCAATATCATAAGCGTAGCAGCATAGCTATGAATCCCCCTCACCACAAATCCGTAAGGAACAGACTCTGTGAAGTGTCTCACACTCTCGTACGCGATGTTCTCCTCACCAAAGGCTGGAACATAGAACATCAGCTGGATTATTCCCGTAAACGCTAATAGGAAGAACATAAGCGATGCGAGGCCACCAAGACTATACATCGGGTGGAGCGCATGTCTTGGTATAATGGTTTTCGTGAAGTCACCAGCACCAGTTCTATCTATTAACCATCTAACGAACTTTTTGATGCAGCTTTCTTCAGACCCAGCCTTCTGCATATATATCACCATTTTCGTCAATGCGTAATTTTACCTCAGGCAGGGGTTTCTTCGGAGGCCCACTTATGACTTTTCCATTCGTAGGATCGAAATATCCTGCATGACACGGACAGAATATCGTATCTTCTTCGCTTTTGTAAGAGACTATGCAACCGAGATGTGTGCATATAGCGCTATATGCCACGAACTCCTTACCAACTACCGCAGCTTTATCCTCTGTAAGGCGTATTAGGATTGCTGGATGTTGACCGGGCGAGCCGTCCGGATTTCGTCGCAACACAAAGGAAACTTGGGAACCTGGAGGTACCTCTGCAACATTCGCAATCTTGGGCGGAGTTTCTTGACCTGCAGATATCTCGCCAGTAACTACTGTGCCCTTCCTCAGCAACTCAAGCAACGGTAATAAAAATTGAGCTATAATACCAGCTAAGGCCAGCACAAAAATTCCAACCAAAAAATTCCTCCTATTAATGTTGATTGGGCGTTTATTATTCTTATTCTCAGGATTATTGTGCTTCAATCTTAAGGACTTGATGTAAAAGTAGTATATTATTGTACCGACACCTATGACAAGTACCAGAAACAACACTATTCCTAAATTCTTCAAGTTTGTTAAAGATGTCGCGGCTATTAAGTTCGCAAGACATTGTCCTGTGAGGTTCACGTGCCTATTTTCTCATTAAGTAAAACATAAATGTTTATTTCTCAAAATTTTAAAATAGTTAAATTTAAATTAGGAAGAGCATACCTTATTAAGAAGTAGGCGGCAGATATGGTTGATAGGCTAGATGCCGACGTTCTGATCATAGGTTCTGGTCTCGCCGGCCTTAGGGCTGCTATAGAGGCCGCGAGTAACGATAACAGTATACGGGTGGCAGTGCTTACAAAGGTCCATGCAATGCGTTCACACTCCGTAGCATATGCTGGCGGCACAGCTGCGGTCCTGTATCCAGAAGAGGGCGATAGCTTCGACTTACATGCGTTTGACACTGTAAAGGGTTCCGATTACCTTGGAGACCAAGATGCGATTGAATTGATGGTAAGAATTGCACCGCAGGAAATATTAAGGCTTGAACATTGGGGAATGCCTTGGAGCAGAAGGGCTGACGGAAGAATTGCTCAGAGACCCTTTGGGGGACATAGTTTCGACAGAGCATGCTTCGCTGCCGATAAAACAGGCCTTTATGCCATGCAAACTCTATACAACACGACCCATAAGTATGATAACATAGAGATATTTCATGAGTGGTATGTTACATCCTTACTAGTAGAAGACGGGGAGTTTAAGGGTGTGACTGCTATAGATATGAAAAGTGGCGAGTTGTATGCCTTTGAAGCTAAGGCAGGGATAATCGCAACTGGTGGCGCTGGTAGGCTTTACTCCTTCACAACATATGGACATTCTGCAACCGCTGACGGTCTAGCCATGGCATACAGGGTTGGAATTCCGCTCAAAGATATGGAATTCATCCAGTTCCACCCAACCGGCCTCGTTCCGCAAGGCATACTCATATCCGAGGCGGCGAGGGGTGAGGGAGGATATCTTAGAAACAAAGATGGTGAAAGGTTCATGAAAAATTACGCACCACAAAAGATGGAGTTAGCGCCAAGAGATATAGTATCTAGGGCTATGATGAAGGAGATACTGGAGGGCAGGGGTTTTCCAGGCCCAAACGGTCTTGACTACGTTCATCTTGATCTTACACACCTTGGCGAAGAAGTGATAGATGAAAAACTCACTGAAATAAAGATGATAGCTATCAAGTTTGGTGGCATAGATCCTACCAAGGAGCCGATACCAGTTAGACCTGTAGCACACTATACGATGGGGGGCATCCACACAGATACATACGGTAGGACACCAATTCGAGGATTGTTCGCTGCTGGTGAAGCAGCATGTGTTAGTGTACACGGTGCAAATAGGCTTGGATGCAACTCTACCATGGAGTGTCTTGTGTACGGGTATCTAACTGGGAAACAAGCGGCTGAATACGTGAAGGAGAAGAGTAAGAGCGATCCGTCACCGGAACTCATACTGGCGGAAGAAAAGAGGGTATTTGACGGTATATTAAAGGGTGGCAGCGGTGAAGATCCGTATATGATCAAAAGGGAGTTGCAAAATACTATGTCAAAGTACGCCTACGTCTTCAGGGATGGTGAGGGATTGAACGAAGCGTTAAAGAAGGTCAGGGAACTCAGGCAAAAGTTTGGTACAGGGTATGTGGCGGATAAGAGTCGCGAGTTCAACCAGAACCTAATAAATGTCCTTGAGGTTGATATGATGCTCGAGGTTGCGGAGGTTGTACTCGTGTCGGCTATAGCAAGAACCGAAAGCAGAGGAGCGCATTATAGGCTTGACTACCCAAAAAGGGATGATGTGAACTGGCTTAAGCATACACTGGCGTATAAGACTGTGGACGGGCCTAGGCTTGACTACATACCTGTCAGGATTACAAAGTGGCCTCCAGCAGAAAGAAAGTACTAAGGAGGTGAGTGAGTGTTGGCAATTTATGAAGAGAATAGAGAAGGTGTGAGCGGATGGTTCAGATTAAGGCGCTACTCTATTGAAAGGGCACTCTACCTCATGCAGAGGTTGAGTGGAATAGGTATCGTGATTTTTGCTTTTGTTCATCTATTGTACACGAGTTGGCATCCTGGTGGATGGGGAGATGTTATCTTAGGAGTTTTTGTGGTATACCATACGCTAAACGGGCTCAGACTCGTGTTGACGGAACACGGCTTCTTAATAGGAAAACCAGTTAGGGCGGTATATCCTTACCGGAAAGGTACGCTCTACGGCTCCCAGAGATACCTCGTGATGACGATCCTTGCTTTGTTCGTGATACTTATTTTCATATGGTCTTATGTAGCTTTGGTGATACAAGCGGGGTGATTCGTTGAAAGAGTCAAAGAGAATGTTCTTGCACTATGTCTCTGGTCTCATTATACTAGTAACGGGATTCATTCATCTGGTGGCGAACAACCTTCCAGGTATCGGTACAGCCATACATGAAAGCATCTTGTACCCTGTGAACCTCATCGTCCTGCTGTCGGCACTTCTATATCATATGCTAAATGGTGTTAGGGCAATATTTATGGAATTGATACCCGGCAGATGTGCCGCTAAGGCTATAACGTGGATAATATTCTTGGTGGGCATAGCTCTATACATTTACGGTTTACAAGTTTTCCTAAACTTATTCTGGCCAGTGGAGTGAGTGTGTATGTCTGTTGGTAAGGAGGTTGAAGTAAAGTTTAGGGTTTTCAGGTTCAACCCCAAGATGGACTTTGTGCCAAGATGGCAAGAGTACAAGGTAAAAGTTGACAGGAGTACTACTGTTCTTGATGCTTTGCTTAAGATAAAAGAAGAACAGGATCCGACACTGGCCATTAGGTATTCTTGCAGACAGGCTGTTTGCGGTTCATGCGGCATGATGATCAACGACAAACAAATGCTCGCTTGCTTCACGAGAGTCCTTGAGCTTAATAGCGACGTTATAAAAGTCGCACCGCTTAAGAACTACCGTATCATCAAGGACCTTGTAACAGACTTCAGTGAGCTTTTCCAGAAAGAAAAGCAGGTGAAGCCTTATATAATCAGGCATGACCTAGAAGAACTTTTGAATCCAACTGGAACGTATAAACAGACAGAAGACGAACTTTTAGGATATATTCAGTTTGCTGATTGTATAGAATGTGGAATGTGCAACTCTGCATGCCCGGTCTCCGCAACGGATCCACTTTACCTTGGACCAATGATTCTGAACAGGGCGTACCGATTTATCTCCGATCCTAGGGATCTTGGTTTCGAGCAAAGGCTCGAGGCTATAGATTCCGAGCATGGTTGCTGGAGGTGTCACTTCGCGGCTTCTTGTAGTGCTGTATGTCCTAAGGGTGTCGACCCTGCTAAAGCAATACAACTTCTCAGGAGGAGTTTAGTCAAAAAGACGGTATTGGGGATTTCTAGTTCAAAGAAAGTGGAGTTAATACCGATGGGGCATGTAAAAGGTAAACTCGAGCTTCCAAAGGGCTGGGAGTAAACTCCCGTTATATTTTTTAATTAGTCATTTTTTGGATTGTTTAAGATGGGCAAGGTAAGGACTAGGAAGGTCAAGAGGCTCGCCAAAGAGATCTTGGAGCTTTACAAAGACAGGGTAAGTATGGATTTTGAAAAGAACAAACAACTCGTGCGGGAAGTTTTCGTAAGCGGAGTTTCTAAAAGGTTAGCGAACCGCATTGCCGGATATCTTACGTCATTGATAAAGCTACAGGCAAAAAAAGAGGCTGAACTGAAGGTGGAAAGCGCTACAGCCCAAGCTGACGTTACTTCCGAAAAACCAAAATAAAACCCGCATAGTTTTTTAGTGTGTGATGAGGCTGACCTGCACCGAGAGCACAAGCTCTATGAGGAACATACGCCTCACTGAAAACTTAACTTTGTAACGGCGTGATTCGGATGAAGGTGGAACTGATAGGGCATATGAAGTCTGTCGTTGGCAAAGACGTGCTAGAGTTTGAGATAAAAGGGCGCATGACGGTTATTGAGGCGCTTAAGATGCTTCCCAAGGAATTAAAAGATATTTTATTGGAAGGTGAAAAACTTAGGCCGGGCTTCCTCGTGCTGCTTAACGGTTCTGACGTCCGTTCGCTCAGTAAGGGTGTAGAGACTTTAGTCTTAGACGGAGATACATTAACGATAATACCCATAATCCACGGTGGTTAAGTTGAGTTATTTTACTGCTACTTCTGACCTACTTGTCGGAGTCTATGAAACGAGGATAGAAAAGCAAGACTTGAGAAAACTTCTAGAAAGATTAAATGAAATTTACGAATCATTAAGACCGTCTATTTGTCAGTTCTTTAACGCCAATAGGGTAATATCTGCTCTTTATGTGGCAGCCGCAGTGAGTGCGGCAATAATTGCATGGGAGTCCAAAATGAACGTTGCCAAGAAGCTCGAGGTAGAATTTCTTGTCAGGTTATCGGCTCAAGACCAGATAAGTAGGGCGATAGAGCTTGTGGGTGTATCTTATGAAACTGAAAGAGTTGGTGTCTGCATCGTAGCAAAGAGTATAGAAGACGTCGAGGCGGCAAAGTCAAGACTTGAGACGTTGTTAAATTGTAAGCTAGTGCCGTTTGTTGATAACCAGAGCAGTCACATACTTAACGAATTGTCGAGAATCTATGATGTGCCCGAGCAGGTCTTGAAGTCCATTCAAGCTGATAGTGAGTTTAGGGCCCTCGAACTCTTTTTAATAGAAAAAGTTGCCATTTCGCTCATATCCAGATAATCACTCAACTAGTTTTACATTAAGTCTTGCTTTGACAATTCTATCCTTTATCATGTTTAAAGATACGGCACCTTCCCTTAACACCTTTATGGTTCCATCCTCTATTTTTACTATAGTTGAAGCCACGCAATGGAGACACCTCCCTCCGTCCAACACCATATCGACACTTTCTGCCACACGCTTATCCAGCTCTGAGATGTCACAAGCTGGCGGCATACCACTGATATTTGCACTGGTTCCAACGAGTAAACCTCCTGAGAGCCTTGCAAGTTCTATCGCAGCCTGACTTGCCGGGATCCTCACGGCAACTGTTGGGCTTCCGCACGTTACCTTTTCGAGTGGTAATTTTTTTGGTAAAATGACCGATAACGCACCCGGCCAAAATGTTGAGCAAAACTCATAAGCGACGTCATCAAACTCCGCTATCTTCTCAAGGCTTTCTATGGAGTCGCCCAATATTGGGACTGGAACATCTCCACGTCCTTTCACCAAGAAAACCCTAGAAACTGCCGCATCATCAAATGGATTGCATCCTAGACCATAGACTGTATCGGTAGGATAGATTACGAGACCACCATCTTTAACTATGAGAGAGGCTAACCTTATTGCTTCCCTACTAACCTTAAGTAGTCGCATGTACTAGCACCTAACTTTAATGTTAGTAGAAAGCTTGTAGCTAATCTATTATTAAGATTAAGGATAGCGGTTTTTGGCTAAAATGGAGGCAGTTATTAGACGATTTAAGGCCTTTTGGTGAAGCAATATTAGCCACATAGGTTTTTTATACTTTTCAATTTTCATCAATAGCAGTAGTTTATATTTGGAGGAAAAGGATTCATGTTATCTGAAAACTTAAAAATCAGCCGTTAGGCAAAACAATATCGGGGACCGTAGCTCAGCCTGGTTAGAGCGTTCGAGCCGTTAAAAACGGCGACGAGGCTGATAACCGAAAGGTCGTGGGTTCGAATCCCACCGGTCCCATCACTTTTCTAGTTAGTAAACATCAACTCTTTTTTCTTTTTGGAGTTGACTCTTTGAGTTTGACTATTATGATTTTCTTCTTATTCGGCTCTACAGTGATCTTTACTTTTTCACCAACACTAAAAGGGTACTGACTATCCTCTGAAATCGCCCTAGGTATTGCTATCACATGGTACTCGTATTTTTTTCCAGTCCTTTTATCGTAAGCTGGCTTCCTTTGAATTTTTGTAATACTCGTGAGTGTCATATAAAAATTTTAGCAAAGATGGTATTTAACCTTTAGTATAACATTTTCCCAAAATAAAGTTCATTTTTTGGTGTAAAATGGTGTGAAATTTATTGCGAATATTTGAGCATTTTTTGGAGTATATTTTTAGAGGAGCTCTCACGTAAAAGGATTAATAAAGCCGTTTTATAAATAAGAGCCTTAGGGGCCGTAGTCTAGCATGGTTATGACACCTGGCTTGGGCCCAGGAGGTCCTGGGTTCGAATCCCAGCGGCCCCATTTCTATTAAAAAGATAAAATTCAGGAAAGTTAGCTACTGATGATAATAAAAGGTAACTGATTCGTCCATAACTCACGTACCTGCGTTACATGCAAACGTGAACGCCTATGAGAAGAAAAATCGTGCCTAAACTCGTCGTGTTGGATTGTGATGGTGTTTTGGTTGATGGTTACGTATCCATCTTTGTTGCCGAGCGTCTTGGCTTTGGTGACAAACTTATATCAATATATAAGGACCTTGTAACCTCAAAAATCAACTTTGGGCAGGCGATTGAGAAAGCGTTACGACTATTCATTGGTATTAGAGAGGAGGATGTTAAGGATTTGCTTATGCAGGTTCCCTTAATGCACGGTGCAGAAGATGTTGTAAGAATTATGAAGGATAAGGGCATACTTGTAGGAACCATAAGCACTGGCGCGTCCCAGTATTTTCTGGAGATTTTGGGAGAGAGACTCGGGCTTGATTTTTTTGTTGGTACACACGTAAAGATCGAAAACGGCGTCTTTGTTAACATAGAGCACCCTATAGTTAACTTCGAGAACAAGGGCAGAATTCTTTCTGAAATAGCATCACAGCACGGTATTTTACTTAAAGAGTGTGCCGCCGTTGGAGATGATGCTTCTAACATACCACTCTTTAGGCTCGTAGGTACAAGCATAATGTTCGACTCAGGATGTTTAGAACGTGAGATCCTAAAGTTGAAATTAAATGCTTTTGAACGAGCAAAATTGCATCTAATACTCTGGCTTGCCAAAAGATACGTAAAGAAAAATGTTCACTACGTCATTAAGTCCAGAAACCTTATGGATATTTTAAATGTAATTGGCATCAACCAATCCTAAGTTCGAATACACATTCGTCATGTCCAGTAGCTTTGCATTTTATCTCCTTTGCTCGTACTGGCTCTTTCAACGTAAGAGAGGCAGCTCCTGAGAGGGCTCCAGTAATAGCCGCACATATTGGAATTTCGGATGTAGCATCTCTACAAAGGAAGCAATCCGGAACTCTTACTCTGAAAACGTTACTACTGATGGTTTCCACGTTGCATTTTAACCTAAATCCGAAGTAAAGCGTTAGTACTATTATTTTTGGTAGGTATTTTATGTCAAGCTTCTTCATCGGGTTTTCGCCTATCTCCAGAATTGCTTCCAAGGCCCTCTGTCTACCTATTATTTGATGGAAATCCTCCTTAATCCTAATCAACTTTTCAATCGTTTCCCTATATTCGGTCTCATCACTACAAACCAAGTTCTTTAAGAATTCGAATATGAGTTTCCCTTCTATGTTATAAACGCTACCCGGAACCCTTGCACCTTCTTTTATACCTAGAAATCTGAAGAAAAACCACGGAGGTAAGCTCAAAGCGAATCTTGTCTTAAAACTTATTTGTTTATTCTTTACCGGCTCAACAGGTTTAATCGGTTCTTTTTCAACCTCAACAACGCGTAGGTATCCTTGCAATTCCCAAACGGCTATTTTCTTTAACAAACTATCGAAACTTTCAGGAAAGAGCAGCTTAACATCAAGGAGGGGGGCACCATCAAAATGTGAAAAGAACCATAAATATTCCGTAAGAGGCTCTGTCAACTCCCTACGGCCTATTTTTAATTTCAAACGGGCAATGTTCGTCTTATAATATTTTACTTTTTCGTCCACTAGTTCGGGTGAGAGTCTCATCAACTTATCAGTCATTTCACCATGCCATTCTATCAAAACTCTATTATCCTTGTATTCGTATCTCACGGGTCTTAAGTTCCATTCTGGATGACAACATTTTATAGGTATGAATTCACGCATGGTCAACTTTTTTGTATGCGATAACCTGACTTCCAGACCCCCATCAAAAATTGCCAGAATCTTTTTTTCCATCTCGGGAAAAGCCCCCTTTGGTAGCAAGTAGAACTCAACGGTCCTGTTATTTTGTATTTCATGCTTCCATGCTTCCAGCAACTTCAAAATTGTATCATGCTCATACTTTATTAAAAGGTCTGGTAAATATTCATGAATCAGCACGTTCTCTTGAGCGTTCCTCCTTAATTCGTTAACTGTTATGCTTACATCGTTCAGATTCGATAGCGTTACGAGCGCCACATTTTCCGTCGGCGAACGACCCCATCCACTCATTAACCTAATTGGTCTTTGGGCCTTTATTAAGTTCATGAGAAGGCGTAACGCTTCACCATATCCGTCATCCAAAACAAGTATCGCTGAGCCATAGTAAATGTTAGTTATCTCATCAAAGATTTCGTGTCCCACTAAAAATTTTTTCATTTTCACAACATAAAGAAAATTAGTAGGATTTATCCTTTTAATGGCACACCTGTATGGATTTTTCTTTTATTATGTTCCATACCGAACCTAAGTCTTCCGGTAGCGTAGTGGATGAATTTGGGGATCTTATGAATGCCAACGATTGCCGGATTTTCTTCTCTCTTATCAAGTACTTTCTTATAGAAAAGAGTCGGATGAAGTTGCATATGTTTAGTAGCGCATCACCGTCTATAAGCTGGCCGACCGGATGCTTCAAGCCTTCCTTTATCATGTTCAAACCTGCCATATGCATCGCATCACCCAACTTAATTATATCGTCAAAAATCCTAGCCTTTGAAAGTATTTTGAAAGTTTTTGTTGGTTCGATTACGTGGAGGTCGTCATACGATAACAGACCTCTTTCTATGGCGAGAAGTATGGCGCTATTAACAGAATTCGACATTATGTCTTCGTAAGCATCCACGACATCATCGTATAATCCCGCCGCTTTGAATACTAATGATACACCTTGCTTCACCAGCATGAGTGCCGCCATTTCATCAGAGGTTAAGCCACCCAATCCGTTCTCGAAGAAACAGAGATCTATATCGAACCATACGTCACCTATATTCTTCTCTAAAATATACTCCATGTAATCTTTTATCGTGGGAAGTTCGTCCCTTTTTCTGTCCTTATGCGATAGAGAATCTATTTGTCCCATTATCAATTTTCTGACATCCTTAACGTAGATTTCAAACGTATCGTCTGACTTACTTCCATTTGCGTTGAGCATTGTGTATATCCAAGTCCCGATCTCAAATGCAGAATTCTCAGCTCTCGCCACCTCGTCCTCACGATCTATGTTCGGCTCGTACATGCCTCTAGTGTAGGCAGATAGCAGATTTCTTAGGGAGGTAAGCGCTACATCCAACTCATGAATGTTGTCATTCAGGTTATCGAGCAGTTTTACGCTAGTGCCGAAAGATGTTTTTGCTATAGCCGCACGAATGATGTTGTCGTAAGAGCTAACCTTATACAAAACAGGTAACGAGCTTATTAGGCCAATGTAGGCGGCGTATACCCAGTGCTTCCGTTTCATGTAGCCCAGCTCTAGGAGTCTATCATAATTCAAACAAAGCGGATTCTTGGATAGGTTGTGTAACATATGTTCATACGTTTCCAAAAGCTCCAAGAGTGTTGACAGTGTATTTCTCAGCCTGAGTGAAGGGTGTTTATTGAAACTAACCAAGAAGGCTAGGGCCGAGAGTTTATATAGAAAGTTTAGACCCTCTTTTCGGCATTTTTTCTCTAACTGCGGAACCGTATGCTTCTTATAGATTGGCTTCCGCCTGAGCTTGAGTTGACGTTTGATTACTCTGTATTGCTCTATCATAGCAACATATTTTGCTAAAAAACTATATAAAAATGCACAGAACGGTTATACATGGACATTATACGAGAGTTATGCTTAGAATTGTTAACTGTTGGTTTGTGGAAGATTATATTAGCAACCTTTTGGGGCTTTCGGTTGGGTCATGTTTAACGAGCTTGAAAGAATGGCGGCCGAAAAGGCTAAGGAAGCCGTCTACTTGGATAGGATAGGAGCGAGAGAAAAGGCCTACGTAAAGTACAAGGAAGCTATTGACATTCTGACGAAACTTTACTTCATGACTGAAGATGAAACGATACGTTCAGTGTATCTTGAAAAGATTCGTGAATACCAAAGAAGGCTTCAGCTTATAGATACAAAAAGGGTCGTTATTTCTGAGGGGGATGCTAAGGCTACCGGTATTGAAGAGGGAACTGAATGGATACTTAAGGATAGACCTAGAGTTAACTGGGAGGATATTATAGGAATAGACGAAGTTAAGAGAGCGATAAGAGAGAGCATAGTATACCCAAAGTTGAGGCCAGAATTATTCCCCTTAGGGTGGCCTACTGGTATACTGTTATTTGGGCCTCCTGGTTGCGGTAAGACACTCGTTGGTGCTGCCGTCGCTAATGAAATAGATGCTGCGTTCTTTTACGTGGATGCTGCAACAGTTATGTCAAAATGGTTAGGAGAGTCGGAGAAAAATATAGCACAACTTTTCGCGACAGCCAGGAATGCATGTAAAAAGCAGGGCGCGGCTATAATATTTATAGACGAAATAGATTCACTGACATCTATTAGACCTATCGAGGTAGGCGGTGAGACTAGAGCGAGAAATCAGCTACTAAAAGAAATGGATAGTCTAACCGAGAAGGGAAAGAAGGAGTACCTATATGTGATAGGAGCAACAAACAAACCTTGGATGCTTGACGAGCCATTCATAAGGCGCTTTCAGAAGCGAATATATGTTCCTTTACCAAATCTTAATGCAAGGGCTGCCTTGTTTTCTTATTACACCAAAGATCTTAAACTTGGTCAATCCGTTGATACATGGCAACTTGCAGTCATGACGGAGGGATATTCTGCGGCCGACATCCATGATATTTGTATGGAGGTTCAACTGAAGATCGCTAGAGAATTTTTCGAAGAAGGTAACGCCGAAGGGACGGAACCTAGAGCGATAGAAATGCAGGATTTCTTAGAAATCATTAGTAAGAGGAAGTCGTCAATAATTTTGGAAAATCTAAAGAAGTTGGAAGAATGGGCAGCCAAATACGCAACCTAAAATATTTTATGTCATCTCAGCACTTTGCACCTCTATTAGTCCTTTTTCTTGAAGGCTACTTATAACAACTTTAACCTGCGATATATTAAGTCCAAGCTCTGATGCACACTTTGCTATGTCCAATTCATCACCGCACTTCATAATGTAGGAGTAAACCATGCGTTCCTCTTCTGTAAGGACCGGTACCTCCGGGAAGCTCTTCCTCACTTGCTCTGCTGCTATTCTTCTCGCCTCTTCTAGTATGTCTTCTGCATCTTTGTTGATCTGAATATCACCGGTTGGTACCGTGTCAACGTATGTTGAAGAGGAGGAAGTGAAGTCTTCTATAGTCTCCACAAGTTCCCTGAGGCTATTCGATGCTTCGGGAACGACAAGCGATACCTCCTTTTCGACTGCTTCTATGATTGATGTCAATGGTACTATCAAGCCCATCACTTCGCCCAGTTCTAATATTGTTTCAAGCCTAACCTTTATCTGCTCAAGGACTAGGCAGCATCTCATAACTATGTCGGCCAGCCTTTTTATTTCTGCTATTTCGACAGCATACATCTTGGCCCTCTCATTGTCCCTAGCGACTAAAGCCTCTATGCATCTTTCAAAATATTCTTTGCTTCTGGATAGCATATTTTGATATCTTGTCCGTAACTTATCAACTTGGACGGACAGGTTTGTCAAAGAATCCTCGATCTTTTGTACTAGAATCTCATAATTTTGAGTGCCTATGTTGCCTTGGTTTCGGTTTTCGGATTTTGGGGCAAGCCTTTCTTGAATACGCCTTAGGGAAAACCTTACCAACCCTACGACCCGGGAGAGAGAAGATTCAACAAAGACTAATACCTTTTTTATCAATCCTACCTCCGCATAGTTCACGCGTTATACCCCAATAATCTTACGAATCTACTGTTAGGTGCTTAGGGCAGTTTTCTAGATTCTCGAATGGCATATGCAAAGCCTTAGAATTTCCAGCCCTATCATTCTAACAAATTGAATATAAGTAAGCTTATCAAGTCCTAGAAAGACCCAATATTTGAAAAACATGTGTGGTATAACGGGTTGCGTAACAGATGGCAGGGCTGTTGCCGGCATACTTTACAAGTCACTTAAACGCTTGGAGTACAGGGGATACGATTCGGCCGGAATGGCCACGATATTTAACGGCGTTCTCTATGTAAAGAAAGATCAAGGGAAAATAGACGAAGTGAACGAACGGCTGAATTTCAGCGATATGCCCGGCAACATAGGCATAGCACATACAAGGTGGGCAACACATGGCGCCCCATCAAAAGTTAACGCTCATCCGCATACGGATTGTAATAATAAGCTTGCAGTAGTGCACAACGGAGTAATAGAGAATTTTATGGAACTCAAGAAAGAGCTGCTTGATCTCAATCATAGATTTGTATCAAAGACGGATACCGAAGTTGTCGCTCACCTTTTGGAAGAGAATTTGAAGAGGGGAGAGGATTTTTTCTCAGCCTTTGTCAACACAATAAAAAGATTGAATGGATCTTATGCTCTTGCCACCATATATGTTGGAGAGCCGGATAAGATTTTGGTTGCTAAGCAAGACATGCCACTCCTAATAGGCATAGGTGACGGGTGCATGTTCGTTGCTTCCGATGCTGCTGCCTTCATAGACGAGACCAACAAGACAATCATCCTCCAAAATGGCGAGGTGGCTGTCGTCACCGCGAAATCTTATGAAATTTACCGCGTTAAAGACGGTACAAAAGTTATGAGAAATCCAATTATACTTGATTGGACTTTAGAGATGGCTGAGAAGCAAGGCTTCCCGCATTATACTTTAAAAGAAATATTCGAACAGCCCCTAACCATAAAGAGTGCTCTTAGATTACAAGACACGTATGTGGACCTTCTGACGGAGTTTTTAGATAGAGGTGAGAAAATTTTCATGATAGCAGCTGGGACGTCATACCATGCATGCCTTGCCGCCTCTTATATGTTTTCAAAGTTGGCTAGACTCGCAACATACCCAGTAATCGCGTCAGAGTTTATAGAAAATTATGGCCATTCTATAGATATAGGGACTGTTATATTAGCCGTAAGCCAGTCCGGCGAAACTGCCGATGTTTTGAATGCGCTCGAGTTTGCCAGACTAAGAGCAGCGACGATACTTGGGATAACAAACGTCGTTGGATCGACTTTGACGAGAATTTCTAGAGCTTACTTGTTACAGAACGCTGGGCCAGAAATCGGTGTGGCAGCGACAAAGACATTTACGTCTCAACTTATCGTACTTGCTCAACTTGCCTTAAGGCTAGCGAAGAAAAGGGGCAAGATAGCACAATATGAAATGGATGAGTTTAAGGAGAGGTTATATGAAGTACCTGATGTTGTCTCGCACGCTCTTGAAGAGACGAAAGACCGCATGCAAGAGTTGGCAAAAAAGTATGCTAAAGAGAAGTTTTTCATATTCCTTGGAAGAGGGATAAGTACCGCGACGGCGTTTGAGGGTAGACTGAAGGTCATGGAACTTTCTTACATCCCATGCATAGCATATCCCGCGGGCGAGAGTAAGCATGGACCCATAAGTGTTGTAGAAAAAGGTGTACCGGTATTCTTTGTATGTCCAAAAGATGAGACTAGGAAAACCATCATTGGAAACATCGAGGAGATGAGGGCCAGAGGTGCAAAGATAATAACTATAGGCAGCAAGGATGATGAAGAGTTGATGGAAATCTCGGATGATTACATTGGTTTGCCAGATGTTCATGAATTGTTAAGCCCGATTATCTATGTGTTGCCGTTCCAACTCTTAGCGTATTACTTAGCAATTGAAAGGGGTCTGGATCCTGACAAACCGAGGAATCTTGCGAAATCCGTTACAGTTTTGTAACATTGTAATCGTAAAAAATTTTAAATATTTTTATTCCCTGTAGAACCTTGTGGTAAATTACTGGATATTTATAGCCAAGGATCATAAGTATGACAAGTCTATTGTTTCAGCAATAACTATTATCAAAAACAGAGTTGAGAACAAGTTTTGGATGCTTAACAAAAATGCACGTGGAATCAAAAAACTTAAGCCAGGGGATAAGGCGGTTTTCTATGCTGCGAGTGTTGAAGGAAGAGGTTTCTGTGGTTGGGGAGAGTTAGCTACAGAACCCCACCCGCTTACACCAGAACAGAGGTTTTACGCTTTTGGCAAACCTTCAATACTCTTTGATTTTGCCGTGGACTTCAAGGTTGCCGAGTTCTGGCCAAAGTTAAAACCGATAGAAGAATTCGCCTCAACATTAAGTTTCCTTAAAGGCAAACCTAACTATATCAGGTGCTTCAGGGGTAGCATAAAGGCCATAACTCAAGAAGATTTCGAGTACATTATCTCCGCGTGAGTGGGGTGGGGATAGGCGGTATCGGTATAGGCCGTCTTTTATGCTCGCTCCTTTTTATGCGCGTAAGAATGTTCTTCGCTAGCTCCGTTTGTATATTAACCAATTTTGATGCAGCTTCTACATCCATGCCTAAATCGCACAAGTAATATAGAAGCAAATCGAGTTGTTCATACTTTAAGCCTATCTCATCCTCATCCGTCTGACCCTTCCAAAGTCCGGCTGTTGGTGTCTTCCAAATTATGCTCGACGGTATTCCTAAATGTTCTGCTAGTTGTCTCACTTGTGTTTTGTACAAATTGCCAATCGGCAGACAGTCAACACCTCCATCCCCGTATTTCGTGTAATACCCGATTAAGAGTTCGCTTCTGTTTCCCGTACCAGCTACCAGCATATTTAATATGTTCGCGTGATAATACAGTAAGGTCATCCTGACCCTAGGCTTTATGTTACCCCTAGCTAAGACTGATGCCTGAAGTCCGTGCTTGCATATATTGGCCAAATAATCCGAAATTGATGTGATGTCTATAACTTCATATTCTATACCCAGCATAGATGCAAAACGTTCCGCATCCAGCGCGTCCTCTTGGGGTGTCGTATCGGAGGGCATAAAAAGACCTAAGACCTTTTTCCGTCCAACAGCTTCAACACAAAGTTTCGCCACAACCGAAGAGTCAACACCGCCGCTCAGACCCAAGACGTAACCATCAGCTCCAGATTCTTCAATTAATTTCCTTAAAAATTCAAGAATTAATGCTTTGGTCTCACTCGCATTAATCTTTAAGATTTCGGTAGCAGATACCATGCTCGTCGACTGTTAGGTTGCACAGTATATAAAATATACTTTTTTGCATTACGGCGAGTATATTCCTGCCACTTTCGGGTAAGGTCTTGCTTCCCAAACAGTTCTCAGACCGCATATAAATCTAGTGAGCCTTTCTACTCCTATTCCAAACCCAGACGTAGGCACTATGCCTTCTCGAAGCATTTCAAGATACCAACCATACTTAGCTGGATCCTCACCGTTCTCGTACATTCTCTCTATTACTTTCTCGTAAGTGTATTCACGTTCAGCTCCAGAAACTGCTTCACCATAACCTTCAGGATAAAGCAAGTCAAAGTCCCTAAGTATCCCAGGTCTCGCAGGGTCTTCCATATCGTAGAAACCTCTTGAACCTTTTGGGTATTCCATTATGAAGAAAGGCTCGGGCATCAGCTTCGATAACAGTTCTTCCGCTTCCCAAGGTATCTCAGCACCATATTTAATATAATGCCCATTCTTAGCGAGTATTTCTAAAGCTTCGGAATAGGTTAGCTTAGGATATGGTGGTTTGTATACTTTTAAGTCCCTACCTAGCTCCTCAAGTTGTCTGGAGCACGTATCCTTAACATATCCAAGGGTGTGTGCCAATAGTCTCTCGGCCGTCTTCATCGCACCATAATAATCAACATATGCCTCTTCAACATCCACTTGAACAAACTCCACAAGGTGCCTACCAGTATAAGCCGTTTCAGGTGGTTCGAGCCTAACGTTAGGTGAGAAGAAGTATATTTTTCCTAGAGCCGTTGCCATCATCTGTTTGTACAGTATCGCACTACTCATCACTTTGTACTCTCTGCCGTAAAAGTCTATTGTAACCTGCTTAGCCCCCCTTATGCCCGGATCCGTAACTGGACCTATTATCGGTGGCAGGAGTTCCGTAAAGCCTTCCGAATCTAAATAATCTCTTATTCCCTTAAATATCTCAGCCTGCACCTTCAGCACGGTCTTCATTTTCGGAGTTCTAACAAGAAGGTAGGACTTCTCCAATTTTTCCAATTCGGCGAACGTTAGCTTTTCCATGATGCTATCCCTTTGTTATTGTGTCAATAAAGCAGCCTGTTATTAAGCATTTATACAAAATACGCATCATTTTGCCGGTTTTTTAAATTAAATGTTCAATTTTTTCGTCAATTAGACATATAAATGCCATACTTTCCGCACACCCTACCATGAGGCATGCGGCGGTCGTCAACCTTACAGGTAAGACTTTGGCTGCATTATTGAAACGTTTCTTAAAGTAGGCCAACACAGCGTGTTGACCTTTTGAGTGTGCTTTCTTTCGTTAAAAAGACTTTTACGTTAATGTCCAGTGTCTTTAGGAGACAAAACTTACTTGGACCCTTCTAACATCCTAGGCGGAAGTTATTAGGACACTTCTCGAATTTTTATAACATAACTTTCACGAAATTGAAATTCTTAGTGGCATGTCCTATTAGTTTTGGGAAAATCGTTCGAAAAGAAGGTCATATGTGCGGTATTTTGTACATTCAATCGGAAGGAATGCTTTAAATAGTATGATTTTATAGAAAGTTCATGGAAAGTATCAGGATAACCCGGAAGGGTACAGCATTAAGGGATGAAGAAGGAAAACTACTACTAGTTAATGAAGACAATGAAGCCTATATTGCAAGTGAAATCGTCGTATACATTTGGAATGTATGTGATGGTAAGACATTCGACGAGCTTACCAAAGAGATTGCAGAAGCTGTGAACAGAGATACAGGGGAAGTAAGGGAGGCGCTCTCAGAATTAATCGGTAAGCTTAAGGAAGCTAAGTTAATAGAGTACACCACTCCTTAGGTTTACCTAGATTAATTTCTAGAGTCCTCTTTTACGTACCCATAAAATACAACGATGAAGGCGGCCTATTGAATCAGCCGTTAATATAAACACGCGCTCGTCAAATGATTAAAGGTAAAATAGGCTATGGATTCTTAAAGTTCTCGGCTGTTTGCGATGCCGCTAGCTGCCAAGATATTCAAGATTAAAGTCGACACGTCTTTGGAGGAGTTAGCAGATAAATTAAGGGATTATAGATCCGTTGAAATTCAGAAAGAGGGTGAGGAAGAATTCGAGCTATTAGTAGAAGTGAGAGACCTCAAAATTGAGGGTGAACATTTATCAGGCATAATGAGCAAAGATAAGCTAATCTACGTCAACCAGCGCGGTAAACTTAGACCTGTACTGAAGACTGTAGATGCTAGGATAATTTTCAGCAAGCTTAAGGATAAATTGCTACTTACGGTGGTTCAAGAGAAGCATTTCGCTAATGCGATAGCATCCATGCTTAGCCAACTACTATTCTTATCTTATAAGGCAATCGTGGAGGCAAACATTAAACCCGAAACACTTCAAGAGTTTCATGAAAGAAATCCGGAGGGAACGAAGGTCATATACTTTGACAACATTGACATACCTTCTGTGAACAAGCTTGCGCTTTATGGTGATGCGCTCAAGAATTCGCCTCTATACGAAGAATATCTAGCACACGGGAAGATATGGTACATAGTTTTTACAAGCAGAAGGAACAATGCAGTGATGGGATTGACACGGAACTGTGTTGTAACCTCGTTTACTAAGATGCCGGAGGAAGATTTCATACAGTGTATATTCGAAGAGGTTTACCCCCTCATCAGCTAGCTGATGAGGCCTTTGCTCTCCATATCTATTTTTGAGGTTTCTATAAGCTTCGTCCTTCCGGCCTTCGATTTTTTGATGACATTAAAGCCGCAATACGGACATCTCGTCTCGGAGACCTTCGATAACTTGTCCTTCTCGAATATCCTCCTACACCAGACACATTCATATAATATACGTTGCTCGGACATTATCCATCGCCTGCAATGTCTTAAAAGGCGGTTCTCGATAAATGTTTCTAACTTTCAACCCATTAAATTTTTTTGCTAAGTAAGCTTATATAGCGTGTACGAGGATTGCGAAGAAAGGCCCCGTTTAGACGGTGAAGAGCGGTTTGTCTAAAGAAACCTTAATCGTGGTTTGGGAAGGTACTGATGGTTCTGGAAAGACAAGTTTGATGTTGGCCGTAAAGGAAATACTCTCAAAAAAAGGCTACCGTGTCGAGACTTATAAGACGCCAGGAAATACTCAAACTGGTAAGTTTGCTTTAGAATACGGAAACATGCAAGGGGTTGATGGGTTTACCAGGATGCTTCTCTTTGTCGCTAACACAGCCGACGATTCTAAGCTCATAAGAACGCAGATAGATAATTTTAGGCCACATTTCGAGTTTATAGACAGATATTACCTATGCTCAATAGTGTATGGAATTGCTATCTTAAAAACTAGGCATGGAAAGATAACAAATTTTGAAGATGTTGAAAAACTTCTCAAGTTGTTTGAGAATTTAGGTCAGGATATATTTGTTAGGCCAGACATCTATATAATTGTTGACGTAGAAGAAGAGGTGAGGTTAAGACGTGCTCTATCAAAATCCAGTAGGTCACATTTGGCCGACCTCTCTTATGAGCTTGATTCACGCTTGCAAGAAGAAGTGAGAGAGCTCTATAAGTTATTAATGGAAAGGGGATCCATAAAGGCTATTTGGGTTAATAACGCAGAAAATAAGCTTAAGGAGAACGCTATATTACTAGCGGATAAATTAATAGAGTTGCGTGAAAGTATGGCGTGAGGTATGCATAATGAATTTGCAGGACTTGATCAGATGCTTCATAGCAGTTGAGGTAAACGACCCTACAATCGTTGAAAAGATACTGAATGTCCAATCTAAAATAGAAAGTGCTGGCGCTGACATTAAGTTCGTTGAACCACATAACCTTCATTTAACGCTTTGGTTCTTAGGAGAGATAACGGAACAAAAGCTTCGGCAGGTTATGGACGTAGTAAAGAAAGTAAAATTTAGTAAGTCTAGCATAAAGTTGAAGGGCTTGGGATACTTTCCTGGAGGTGGAAGAATCAACGTAATATGGGTAGGTGTGGAGGATCCAACTGATACGTTAAGGTCTATACACTTACAACTCGTGAAGTTGTTGGAACCAATAGGTTTCAGACCTGAGGAGAGAGAATTTACGCCGCATCTTACGATAGGTAGAGTCAAATCTGTAAAGGATAAGACGAAGCTTCTGTCACTCATCAAAGATTTGGCGTATCTAGATTTCGGAGTACAATCTGTAGATAAACTCTTCCTTAAAAGAAGCGTCTTGACACCAAAAGGCCCCATCTACAGCAACCTCTTGGTAGTTGAAGGTGGATAAGGTTTGAAGAATGTAGAGGAAGTTACGGCAGAGGTTCTGCAGAAGATAAGACCTTCACTCATAGAATCAGAGAGGCTTATGCGGCTAGCTAATGAATTACTGAATGCCGTAAAGGACGTATCAAAAAATTATGAAGGAATACTTGACGCTAGACTCGAAGGTTCGGTGGCAAAAGGAACATGGATAAGAGGCAGGGAGGAAGTGGATGTATTCGTTCAGTTCTCGAAAGATGTAAATAAGGACAAGTTAGAGAGGACAATCCTAGAGATAGGTAACGCTGTTATTAAGAAGTTTGGTGGAAAAACGGAGGTCAGGTATGCTGAGCATCCTTACGTGGAGGGAACAGTCAATGGTGTGAGGGTTAACATTGTTGCATGCTATAAAGTTGAGCACGGTATGTGGTTGAGTGCCGTTGATAGAACACCTTATCATACAGAATACATCAAATCAAAACTTACTGGAGCGCTCGCTGACGAAATTAGATTGATGAAGTCGTTCATGCTTGGTTGCGGTGTCTACGGAGCAGAGATAAGAATTGGTGGTTTCAGCGGCTACCTTGCAGAACTTCTCACGATAAATTATGGTAGCTTCTTCAACGCTATCAAAGCCGTTTCAAATTGGAGACCTCCTATATATGTAGACATAGAGGGACATTATGCCGATAAAAGGGAGGCTTTAGAGGTTTTTGGTAGACCGCACATCTTAGTTATCGATCCTGTTGACAAAAAAAGAAACGTTGCTGCTGCTGTAACCGATACAAAGTTGTCAGAATTCATTCTTGCATCGAAGTTGTTTTTCGATTCACCGAGTGAGAAGTTTTTTTACACTCCCGAGCGCACCGATGGACACATAACGATGACGGAAATAAGGAGAGCGCTAAGGGGCAGATGTATACTAGGGCTGAAGTTGAAAGTCCAGCAGAAACCACCAGATGTTCTTTGGGGTGAGATAAAACATACGCTAAAGGGAATTTGTAGGGCTTTAGAATACGAAGGCTTTAAGACGTTCAGATATGATGCATGGTCTGAAGGTAACACATGCATCATGCTTTTTGAACTTCAAGAATTAAATTTGCCTGCCTGCTACGTTCATCACGGTCCACCAACGTATCTCCCTAATGCATTGGATTTCATCAAAAAGCACTCCGGAGCACAAGATACGGTTGCTGGTCCATGGGTTAACGGCTTGAGACTTTACGTGCTTAAATCAAGAACTAAGACTTCGGTAAAAGATATAATTAAGATGAGGTTGGCAAAGGGTGACGTAAGCGTATCGGCCGGACTTATGGAGGCCGTTAAGCATGCCAAGATATGCAAATCTAATGAGGAGCTTGCTAAACTTGCTTCAAAAAATATTAGTTTTCGTAAGTTTCTTTTTGAATTCTTGGAGGCGAGGCCATCATTCTTAGCCAAGCACATCCAATAAGTCTAGAACAATTGGTCAGAGAACATATTCATTTTATATCTATTTTACATTATCCTTCGTGCAATTTGGAAGAAAGTATGAAAAGGGTCAAAATGTTAGAATCTTTAGGCATAGACTCGTTAATGGTGACTGAAAACGGACTGCTACTTGCTGGAAAGGGTTTCAGGAGCATAGTCCTTGTTGGTACATCAGAAGGTAAGCTAGTTGCTATAAAAATGCGGAGAAGCGATTCGCCCGCTAAATCTATGGAATATGAGGCAAGAATGCTTAAGATTGCCAATAGCGTTAACGTCGGACCCCGTATTTTTTCTTACACAAGGGATTTTATAATTATGGAGTATATTCATGGTTCTGAGATAAGCTCATGGATTTCTTCTTTGGATATCAAATCTTCTGAAAAGTTAAGAAAGGTCCTTAGGGCATGTTTCGAAGACTGTTACAAACTTGACTGCATAGGTCTAGACCATGGTGAGCTTTCTGATGCGTCCAAGCATGTGATAATCGATGAGGGGCTTAAGCCCGTTATTATAGATTTCAGCAATGCTAGCACTACTAGGAGGGTGTCGAACGTTACGTCATTCTTCAGCTATATAATGTACGGTAAAGTTGCATCAACTATCAGACAAATTTTAGGAATAAAGGCGCACGACATACATGTTGTGAAAACGTATAAGAGGCATATTTCAGACGAAAATTTTAACAATATAATGAAAAGTCTCGGGTTGTGAATAACATTTATTAGCCGCACTATTACAACGCATTAATGATGTCCGTCAAAAGTAGCGATAGTATAAAATGGGAAAGTGTTCCCGACGCTGTAAAAACTGAGATGAAGTGGTTGATAAGCAGACATGACGGTGCTGAAAATTTTGAGATGAGAAAGTTTGTGATAAAAGCCGGGGGAAGGATTCCAAAGCATATGCACCCAGACATGGAGCATGAGCAATACGTCCTAAAAGGAAGCTATTTGGTGGGCATAGGTGATGCGACATATAACGTTAAACCTGGTGATGTTATATTCATACCACCAAACGTACCACATTGGTACTCGAATCCCGGACCTGAAGATGCCGAGTTCATATGCGTCATACCTAAGCGTGAAAACTTAAAGACGATAAAGTTGGAATGAAATTTGATAATTTGCAACCGCTTAACGTCAAGCGATGTAGATAGAGTGTAACATTCGAATAATAGTTGAATAATGCTAAAGATGTGTACCTAAGCTACGGTTCAAAAAAGACAGAAGTAACAAAAGGATGTTAGGAGTACTTGGCGTAAACATTTTGTCTTAATTAAGGGCGAAGTATTATAGGAGCGGTATCAAATGTGCACGAGTGCATCAAAAGACGAAATAAGAAAAACTGTATGGAAATTACTTGAGGAGAGGGGTGTAGCAAGGTTTCCAAAGCCCATATTTGGAAGAATACCAAATTTTGTGGGTGCCGAAGAGGCTGCGCGCATGTTATGTCGCGCGTCTATATACAGAAAAGCCGAGACAGTAAAGGTAAATCCAGATTCGCCCCAGCTTGAGGTCAGACGTGTAGCATTGAGAGACGGAAAGGTGCTTTTGATGCCGACTCCGAGGTTAAGTTCCGGTTTTTTGTTGTTAGACCCTAAAAAGATACCCGGCAATAGCGTGGATGAAGCTGCTACTATAAGGGGCAGCTTCAAATTTGGTAGAGCAGTCTCGCCGTCTGAGGTTCCCAGTATAGACTTAATCGTTCTGGGTTCTGTAGCCGTATCCCGAGAAGGTTGGAGGCTCGGTAAAGGTGAGGGATATGGCGAAATAGAATATGCTATATTAAGGGAGTTCGGAAAAGTTGATGATAACGTTCCTGTTGCAACAACCGTACATGAACTCCAAATCGTTGACTACATACCGCATGACCGCTATGATGTACCAGTTGACTACATAGTAACCAGAAACAGTTTTTATGAGGTTAAACCACGTAAGGTAAAACCCAGCGGCATATACTGGGAGGATTTGCCTGCTGAAAAAGTAAAGGAAATACCTATCCTACAACAGCTTTTAAAAGATAGGAGACGGGCTTAAGATGAGAGAACTTATCTTGGCTGCAGACATCGGCGGTACGTTGATACGAGTAGCTATTGCTGACTCGCAGGGTCGCATACTCGAAAAGGCAAGCACACCTGTTCCGAAAGCCTCCGACGCCAAAGTAGTTCCTATGAAGGTGCTTGAGCTTTGCGACGCATTATCTGCTAAACATGGAGGTAGACGTTTAATATCTAAAGTATCTATTGCGGCCATAGGTCCTTTGGATATGACAAAAGGAGCGATAATCCGGCCCGCTAACATGCCATACGATATGGTTCCCATAGCGGATGTTCTTCGCGATTACTTTGATGCCACGCTCATTATTCTGAATGATTGTAATGCGGCTGCGATTGCCGAAAAACGTATTGGAGCCGGAAAGAACGTTGATGATGTTGTTTACATCACCATGAGCTCCGGGATTGGTGGCGGCGTAGTGTTAGACGGCAGACTCCTCTTAGGAAAGGATGGTAATGCGGCTGAGATAGGGCATACGGTTGTAGATATGAGTATGGGAATGGTATGCGGTTGTGGAAAAAAGGGACATTGGGAGGCCTATTGTGGTGGAAATTCTATGCCTAAGTTCGCTAAGTTTCTTGCAGAAAGTAAATACGATAACGTGAATTCGACACTCGCTCGTAAGTTAAGGGAGAGTACACATACCGTTTCGGCTAAAGACATATTTAATTACGCGAGGGCTGGTGATGAATTTGCACTCATATTCATTAACACCATTGCTGAAATAAACGGAGCTGGTGTTGCAAATGTTGTAGACACATTCGATCCATCCGTGATATCGATAGGCGGTAGCGTAGCCCTTAACAATGTCGACCTCGTGGTGGAGAAACTTAAGCCGTTCGTGGAACAATATGCAATTAACAGGGTTCCAGATATTGTTCCCACACCATTGGGCCATGATGCACCCCTTATAGGAGCAGTATTGGCGGCGATGGATCCACCACCCAAATCCGTTTTTAAGACTCCTTAACTCATAAAAAATTTGAAATATAGCTGCAAAGAACTATGGCATTGAGGGGCCGTGGTCTAGCATGGTCTATGACTCCGCAGTAATTCTGCGGGGTAGAACACTCCAGCCTGGGGCGCTGGAAATCCTGGGTTCGAATCCCAGCGGCCCCACTTTTACATAAACTGTTCTTAAAGTTCTCCGGCAGTTTTGCCATATTTTGTAAACCATTTGAGTTTCAATTTTGCAGTCAAGATTTTCTCAGTAGCAAAAAGCCGGGAGGCCGCATACATGAGGGCCAGTGTAAAGAATGAGACATAAAGTATGCTAAGGGCTGGCGTTATATAATTCCCCATTATCACTGCTTTCGAAACTATTATTGGATGGCTAAAGGGAATCGCGTACAGGATCAGCCTAAGTGCATAGGGCAATGCACCAACATCTATGTACATCAAAGCAAAGGTTGGAAGGAAGATTATGGGGTAGATGAAACCGACAAGCGATTGGGCGCCCCTAACATCACCTGCGAAAGCTGAAAGAATAACGGCTAAAGCTAAAGCTGAAAGTATTGTAACAAAAAGCGATACACCCAGAAGCACATAACCCAAAAAGGAAGGGACCAAACCTAGCGAGACTAAATCCATAACAAAATTTGGAGTGGTTCTGCTGATTAACGATTGCATAAAATATGCATAACCCGCTATGTATGTTATCGCACCGATCGCAGCAATTATCATAGAACCCACAAGTTTACCGAACAGTATCGTGAGACGATCTATCGGCAACGTCAATAGGGTTTCTAAAGTTTTTTCTTCTTTCTCGATTGCCACAGACGTTGCTGCTAATTGTATAGAATAAAAGAGCAGGATCATTATGGCGATGGGCATGAAAACTGACTGAGACACCATCAATCCTGACACCATGGCAGGATCAACGTTATGTTTGATCTCTCCTTTGATAATCGTTGACTTTTGAATGTTAAGAATGTCGGGTGCTAGCGCCCTGTTAAATTGTGAAATTATAGCATCTATCGGCAAGTATCTAGTAACATCGAAAATATTTGTGGTTGTGATATGAACGTAGAATTTAACGAAAGCCGTTATGTTGGGATTTTTAGTATGTGCCGTTATATTCGCACTGAAACCTTTTGGGATCTCTAAAGCTTGGGTTACGTTGTACTTTGATAAAAGTTCTACGAGTTTCTCATCGTTTAACTCAACATTTTCTTCGACAAAGACTTTAGACCCTGAACTTGAAAGGAATTTTATGAAAGTGTAAGACCAATCCTCGCAATCGTTATTTATAATAACAAAGTTCGATCTTATTGCACTCTCCTCTGCGGACTGTATGGCATAACTCATTAATCCGCCTAAAACTGAAAACAATATGAGAGGGACTACAACTATTCCTAGGAGTATTTTCGGATCTCTGACAAATTCCTTAAGTTCCTTAAGCAAAAAGTTTCTAAATCCTTTAAGCAAGCTTGACCACCTTAGCGAAGACTTCCTCCAAGTTTTCACTTTCAAATTTTTCTTTGAGTTCTCGCGGTGTCCCCTCGGCGACCACCTTGCCCTTATTTATCAAGGCAACTTTATCACAAACATGTTCAACCTCAAGCATATTGTGACTTGAGAGAATGATAGTTACTCCGCAATCTTTAGCATATTTCTTTATTATTTCCCTAACATGGTAGGAATGAATGACGTCCAAACCACTAGTGGGTTCGTCAAGAATAGCCAGCTTCGGCTTGTTCATAAGTGCCCTTGCCACTAGAAGGCGGCGCTTCATACCTTTGCTATAAGTGCTCGTTTTGTCTTTCAACCTCTCACCTAACCCAGATATTCTGGCGGCCTCATTAACCATTTCACGTACCTTTTCATCATCCTTCGTGTAAAACTTAGCCATGAATTCCAAGTACTCCCAGCCCGACAAGTATCTGTAAGCACCAGCTTCCTCCGGAAGGTAAGAAATGATTTTACGAATCGCGGCAGCATTTTTTACAACGTCCAGTCCAAAAATTCTTACAGTGCCATAAGTAGGTAGAAGAAGTGTTGAAATTATCCGTAAAGCCGTTGTTTTTCCTGCTCCGTTAGGACCTATGAGTCCAAATATCTCTCCACACTTCACTTCAAAACTTAGCCCGTCCAAAGCACGAAGATTACCGAAGATTTTTGTGACTTCTGAGACCTCCACGGCAAAATCCATAATGAAACTCACCATCCCATCATAGGAGGTTGCTTAAATTTAAATGGTGTGTTTACTAGGTAATAGAGTTTGAGCTAAGGGAAAAATTTATTATAAGATTTAAAAGTCTAGCGATATGTTTACATTTAAGGCTGAAGAAGTTTTTCCATGGATTTAAGGGTAGTTGACGGCCGTCGATACCTGACTCTAAACTGGTCCGATATAGAAATGCTCGTTCACAAACTGGCTGAGCAAATCTCTTCCATATACGAGCCAAATATGCTTATAGGGATTCTTAGAGGGGGAGCGATAGTAGCTAGCATGCTCTCTGACGTCTTAGATATGCGCGAGGTCTACACAATAGGTTGCAGATCCTACACAGGAGTTGGAGAAAGGGAGACGATCGTGATATATCAACCCCTTTCATTAAATTCTCTGTTGGATAGAGATGTTCTCGTGGTTGACGATGTAGCCGATACTGGCGATACTATGAAGCATATAGTCCAATATGTTAAAGGGTTTGAACCAAAGAAAGTCAGGACTGCAACATTACATATCAAACCTCATACTTCCTTCATTCCTGATTTTTATGTTGAAAATGTCAACGCTTGGATAGTTTATCCTTGGAGCATTAATGAGTTCGTCAGGAACATGATATCAGACATGGTTCCGAGGCTGGGAATTTCTAAAACTTTTGAGGAACTTAAAAAATTAGTTCCGAACACCGACATAATAAGGAAAAATTTGCCAAATGAGAAAATAAAGGATCGAAACGATAGGACGTGAGTGTTCTGATTTCTAGAAATAAATGCTTCTTAATGTAATAAATCTTGAGGTGAATGATGTGGACGTAAAGGCCGGTACACGAGATGCTATCATTTACACAATCTTAGGTCTGCTAGCTACCGTTGCAATTATTGCAATTGTAACAAACGTACTTGTCATAACGGGCGGTGGAGAAGTATCTATTCAGCAAAAAGAGGAGGATACTATAACACTCACAGGTTCTGCTAAGATTTACGTAGCGCCAGATATGTTCACCGTTACACTTGGTGTTGAAACTTTTGCAAAAACCGCCACGGATGCTGCCAAGGAGAATGCTAAGATGATGGGTGATGTAATATCCACATTAAAAGCCATGGGTCTGGCAGATGATGAGGTTTCAACGTCAATGTATAACATATACCCTGTATATGATGAAAAGGGCGTGGATGTTATAGGTTTCAGGGTAATCAACATGTTGACCGTCACTACCAATAAGTTGGACATAGCTGAAAAAATTATTGATGAATCCATAGAAGCTGGAGCCAATCGAATATACAGTTTGAACTTTTATCTTTCTGAGCAGAAGGCAAAGCAAATTAAGCTTGAACTCGTAGAAAGTGCAGTGGAAGATGCTAGGGCTAAAGCTGATGCCCTTCTTGGGCCGCTCGGTCTTAAGATCATAAGGGTCAAGACGGCTTCCATAGTCGAGTGGTACGAACCAATCTATAGAGTGGAGTACTTAACGCCAACCAAAGGGAGCGCGATCGTACCTGGTGTAACTCCTGTGTCTGTAAGTGTTCAAGTAACATATGTCATCGGACCACAAACCTAATGCGTCTAGGCACAGCTGTCGTTTCTTCGAAATTCCCTACAATTTTGTTTATCTTTTAAGGAGGCTTGTTCTTTGGACGTAACATGCATCTGGCAATACAATTGCCTTAAGCAGGAAATAAGGCCCAAACAACAAGTCTACTCATAAAAAACAATTTAAATATTGCTTATTTTTTAATTTGTTTTAAGTGAGCATTTATGGGAATAGACCCTGATTTTGCAAAAAAACGTCAAAAGGTTGGTACACATGCTGGCCACGATGTTTGGGGACCGGTGGAGCCACCAACTAAACTCGGAATACATGGCACGAAGGTTGCTGTCGATTTGGATATATGCTCAGGAGAAGGCACCTGTATAGATGTCTGTCCTGTATCAGTATTCGAGTGGTTGGAGACGCCGGGCCACCCGACGAGCAGTAGGAAGGCAGACCCTGTGAGGGAGTCGGACTGCATAGCCTGCTTAGCTTGTGAGGCTGCCTGCCCGACACAGGCTATAAAGGTTTCAACCTCATAACCCGCGCATAACAACGCTCAATTTTTTACCATTTTTATTTTTTACTTTTTACATAAATAAAATGTTTTAGTACATACTACTCGAAAAGTGCGGGTATGGATTCGTGGCATTTTCGGCTCAAAGGGGCTAAAGGAGCCTCGTTGGTGAAGGCATTATCGGGTGGTGCGCTATTTGGCACAGCCTCTATATTCATAAGATTTCTCCCCATGCTCGATGCGGCCACTATAGGCTTTTACCGATTAATGATGGCGGCCGCCTTCTTAGCAGTAATCAACTACGTACTCTTTAGACCCAATACCTTAGAACTCCTATCGCACCTTAAACATTCTGTGCCGCTAGGCATACTTCTGGGTCTTCACTTCATTTTCTTTATATCAGCTGTTAAGAATACAACGGTAATGAATGCAACAACTTTAGTGAACACGACGCCCATATTCGCTATGATCATAAGCTTGGCGTTCTTCGGTATAAGACCAACTTTTACAGCACTAGTCGGCTTATTCGTCAGCTTCGCTGGAACATTCTTGATAGCGTTATCAACTGCCTCCTTAATTCCCGGAAACCTAAGAGGTGATTTGGAGGCATTGGTTGCCGCCTTCTTTTGGGCGCTCTATTTGAACTTAGGAAAACCTTTGAGAGAAAAAGTCTATTTGCCATTCATATACATTGTTGCTGCCGGACTCATGTTTCTGGTTATTTGTGTATCTGGCAACAATCTTTACATACCCGGCCTATCCGAGTTTACTGTGTTGGTGGCTTTAGCACTTCTTCCCACAGCGTTAGGTCACACTCTACATTTTTACTCCTTGAAGGGTCTAACACCCTCCCAAGCGGCTACGAGTGCCTTACTCGAGCCTGTGGTCGCATCCTCCCTTGCAGCCTTGCTGTTCTCAGAAGTGCCCCACCCGATTTTTGTCGTTGGAGCAATCGCTACTATTCTCGGAATATTCCTTGTCTCAAAAGAGACAACCTCATGATTATAACAGATGCTGCCTCCCTCCCATTCTCGTCCTGCTAGGTTTGATTCAGTTAAGATTCATCCAAACGTAAAAGTATATTAAAAAAGCATTCATTTTAAAGCCTTAGCAAACCTCGTAGTAAATGGTGTGCATGTTTGGAGACAAAATACTTAGTAAAGGTTGAGCAAACGGAAAAACCCCCGAAGCCTTCCAAAGAAAGCCTAGAACTTCTGAAAGGAGCAATTAGTAGGAAGATGTTGTCCAACATGAAGAAAGAACGTGTCAACTGTCCAGTCGTCGGTCGTTACGTGCCTTTTTTGGATTGTTTTGCATGTGTTTCATTCATAAGGAGAGTAAAAGGTGAAGTTCACTGTGCTGGTACAGAATTCAGGCTCAAATCTAAGTAAAACGTCTACATCTTGAATACTTTTATCTTCTTCCCAGTTGCCAAGGCGCTTATCAAGGCCTTACCACTACTGCTATGCTTCGAAATCTTTACCTTACCCTTTTTACCTACGATGGCGGTTAGTATGTGTTCACCATCTACGTAAATGTTTACGGTCTTGCCTATTATATTCTCATCAAAAAGTATATCAACAGTCTTTCCAGATTCGACAACTCTAAATTGAACCTCCTCACCCATCGTTGGAGTAAGCGGTTCCACATCCAGCCTTATGCCAAGCTCTTCTTCTAATCTTTTAATAGTTTCGCCTCTCCTTCCTATAAGTCTTGGTATATTCTCGCTACTTACCCTCACTATAGCCCTATCTGTTGATATAACTTCCACTTGGGCGTCTGGGTCAAAACGGCTTACGGCTGCCAATATTCTATCCTTTATATTGTTCAGCCTTCTTTTAACGTCTGATACGGCAACTATAACATTCTCATCACCAAATGTGTAAATCTCATACTCTAGCTTTCCAGTCTCGAAGTCTCTTACCTCAACCACTGGTCTCGCCAAGTCTGCTTCGACCATACCTGTCGGAACCTTGACTGTGAGGCTCAACTCGTAGACTTGCTTCACTTCACCATCTTTCAAAAATATTACGGTATCAATTATATGCGGAATCATTCCCAACTCAACCCTTCCTATGAAACGTTGTATGGCATCAACCGTGTTGCTAGCATGAACGACACCTATCATACCAACACCAGCTAATCTCATATCAGCAAATATCTGGAAGTCCTTTTCCTTTCTAATTTCGTCAAAGACCGTATAGTCTGGCCTTACGAGTAATAATATCTCTGCTGTCTTCTCGAAGTCACCTTCTAATGGTCCATATTGGGTAATCTCGGGTCCTACTTGCAGGTCCCTTGGTGATTCGAGTGTCTTTACTATTTTTCCTTGTCTTGCATAGAATTCTGCAAGGCTAGAGGCGAAAGTCGTCTTTCCGCTACCAGGCTGGCCTGCTATGAGTATACCTTCAGCCCTGCTTTTCAGTCTTTCCATAAGCCGCTGAGAAAGATGATAGTCTTCTAACCTAAGTTTCACAATTGGACGAACTATCGTCACTTCGAGACCGTCAGAGAACGGTGGTCTTGCTATTGCTATCCTATAAGGCCCTAGTTGTATGACGAGGGCACCACTCCTAACTATTTCTATACTACCATCTTCCCTCGACCTGGCCGCTTCGATTATCCCGTTTATTATCTCGGATATTTCTTGCTGGGTGCACGGCTCATCCCTAAGCTTAACCAGCGTTAAGTTTCCCGGTTTTCCTACTTTAGCCATTGGTGGTGCACCTTCCTTAAGGTGAAGACTTAGCGTATCGGGCGTGAAGTATTTTTCAAACAAAAGTTCAAGCTTCTTTGGCTCGACAGGTATGTAGCGTACTGGTATTCCTTCAGCCTCGGCCACTAAAGCTTGCACATAATCTGACGTAAAGAGTGTCGCACCTTCATTTTTAGCAACATCCCTTATTAATGCGTCTATCCTGCCACTCCTTGCTAGCTTTATATCCTCTAGCGAAGGCCTTTCACCAGAAAATTTTATGGGTATATTTTTCTCTGCACAAATTTCCCTAATTCTTTTAAGCTCGTTGAGGCCAATGAAGCCAGGCTCGCGTTTTTTTGATGCTTGAGCCTGAAGTTCGTCAACAACCGCGAGGGGAATTATCAGCTCGCATTCCTTCAACTCTTCTGACTGAAGATATTCTGTAAGCTTACCATTTATCACTACGCTAGTATCCGGCACGATTTTCATACACACGTCTCTCTATTTGGAAAAACCTTAGGGGGCAATATATATTTGAGTCGACTAAGATTTTTTGGGAGTCGTTCACCATGAGCGGGAGGTTGATGATATATACGATAGGTCATAGCAACAGGAACAAAGAGTCATTCATAAACCTTCTCAAGAAACACACTATCCAAATTCTGGTCGATGTCAGGCGTTGGCCGACCTCAAAAACGGAGCACTTTAAGCTTGAATATCTTAAGGAATGGTTGCCGAAAATGGGAATAGAATATATATGGCTAGGCGACCGCCTCGGTGGGTATAGGAAGGGCGGTTATCAAGCTTACACCGAGAGCGAGGCGTTTAAAGAGGGGCTGGGGATTTTAATGGAGCTTGCAAAAAAAGGCAGAGTGTGTATTATGTGCCTTGAAGTGGAACCGTCAAGCTGTCACCGTCGATTCATAGCTGAAAAGTTGCTCGAAAACGGTTATGAAGTCATTCACATAATCTCCGAGACCAAGTGCATAAGGGTCGGTGATACCGTGCAATCGAACATTGATTGTGTAAAGACTTAGAGCTATTATTGGAGAATGTTTAGAAGTTCAGATAAGGACTTTATAATAAAATCCGGCTTCTTCTCGACCAGCATGCTCTCCGAGTGAGCTCCTCCTAAGACGGATACGGATTTCATACCCATACTCTTTGCGGCCTCTATATCATATACGGTATCGCCAACATAAACCGCCTCTTCTGGAGATACTCCAAGCAGGTCCAACGCCCTCTTTAGCAAGTCGTTTGCTGGCTTAATTCTTTCAACATCATCCCTAGTTATCACGACGTTGATGTAATCGAGCATGCCACATTTTTGGAGTGTCAACAATGAGGCTTTCCTGCAACTGTTTGTCGCTACTGCCACCATAATGTTCATAGACCTTAGGTTCTTAAGAACTTTTAGCGCATCATCTTTAGGCGATGGGTTTGATGCTGCCTCAAGTTCGTACTTTTCCATAATCTTAAAAATTTCGGACCTAACACGTTCATTAAACTCCTTATTTGCAGCCTCATTCATGCTCATTACCTTTGAAATTATAGTTTGTATCGAGTCTTCTGGTGATAAGTTCCCGGGATCAATCCCCAACTCTCTTAACCTTGAGATTATTTCAAGCTTTGCATCATTAAACCTAAGCTTGAACTCAATCAATGTACCATCTAGGTCGAAAATTACTGCTTTCGTACGAAGTTGCTTACCTTTGACGTTCATGAGACGTTCCCTAAAGTGATGATGAAGTTTCTTAAAGTCTTAACAAAATCCCTAGCCTCTCTTAGTAGTTGACACTATTGATAGAACGTCCCTATCTTTAAGTTGATAGTCGGCAGGTAACCTTAGACCAGTTCTAGCGTCTATTGCATACAAGAGTCCCTTTGCCAGTTCGCTATGTATCTCTTTTGCTAAGTCCGCCACGGTGGAACCACTTGGGAGTAAGTATGCGTCGGGTAAGATGTTTCCATGCCTATCTGTCAATTTTGTTACATCATATACGGGGTAGATCGTATTCATTCTCAATAGTTTAAAGACTGCTACGTTTATTGCAAACTGAACGCCCGTTCTCATATATTCCTTTAAGACTTTATCCCTGACAAAGTCCAGGGCCCAGCGCTGTTTATCCGTTAGTGAACTTTCCTGAATTATCTCGAAAGTTTCCTCACCTGGTATATACTTTATGTAACCCTTTTGTTCAGCCCTCCTTAACAACAACTCCGCTTCAGCACTGCATGGAACAACTATCTTATCAGAAAATTGATCTACCAATAGCCTAAAGTTTTTGGATGCCGTCTCTATGTCTATTTTGTTGGCAACTATTATGGTAGGTTTCGAAACTTCTCTCAATTTCTCCGCAAATTTTTTATCATCCATACCAGTCCAGTTCTCAAAATCTTTATTCTCTAAACCACTTTGCTTTAGTGCAATTCTTACATGCTCGACTGTTATTTTTGCCCCTCTCAAAATGTCTGCTATACTCTCTTCTAACGATTTTCCAGACTTTATGTCCTTGAGTATCCTACTCTCGGATTTATCTAGAAGTTTAAGGAACCACATAACCAACTCTTCTTCGACGTCGTAAACATCAGCTATCGGATTTCCTTGACCCGGTTCTGTTAACCTACCTTCTTCGTCAACACTACCGGATACGTCAACAACATGTAGAAGGGCGTCAGCCTCCGATGCTACCGCTAAAAATTGGTTTCCAAGCCCTTTTCCTGCCCAAGCACCTTTTATTAGGCCAGGTAAATCTATTAACTCAATCGGTATGTGTCTCCAACCATCAACACATCTTGAATTTTTAGGATTATCTTTCACATTAAACTCCCTACATACGCAGAGAGTTATGGCATTTGCTATTCCGTAATTCGGACGCTTTGTTGTGAAGGGATACGTAGAAACTTCAGCCGACTGGAGCGTAGCAGCGTTAAAAAACGTCGTCTTGCCGGTATTCGTCTTACCTATAAGACCAATTTTTATGGGCACTTTACTCTCACCAAGCAACCCTTCGTATTTCAAAAGATATGACTGGTAATTAAAAAGTTTTGATGAATTTCTCCCTATATCATAACGACCGTTACATATATGGCACTAACTATCAGCGTCATATCAAAAAGTATATAGAGTGAGACGTTCTGGTTTGCTGTAAAATGCCATGATAGACATCAAGATAATCAGGGATAATCCGGGATTTATTAAGGACATGCTGATGAAAAGAGGCCTAAATTTACCAATTGATGAACTCTTAGAATGGGATAAAGAAAAGAGGAGGCTCACGATAGAGGTACAGAACCTACGTCATAGAAAAAACATTGTATCACTTGAGATAGCTAATATGAAAAAAGAGGGGAGAGATCCGACGGCTCTTATGCAGGAAATGAAAACTCTTACGGACGAGATAGCAAGACTGGAGGATAGAATAGCTGAGCTTGAGAACAAAATAAATTACGTGATGATGAGAATACCCAACATACCTCATGAATCGGTTCCGCCTGGCACTAGCGAGGAAGATAATGTTGAGGTTAGGAGGTGGGGTAAAATACCAGAGTTTGACTTTGAGGTGAAGGATCACGACGAAATCGCCATAGGTCTCGGCTTATTGGAGATAGAAAGGGCTAGTAAAGCTTCTGGGGCGAGATTTTATTACCTCAAAAACGAACTCGTCAAACTCAATCTAGCTTTAATAAGGTTCGCTTTGGACTTACTTGCAAAAAAGGGTTTTGAAATCTACCAGACGCCGTACATGCTAAGGAGATGGGTTATTGAAGGTGTTACGAGTCTGCAGGACTTTGAGGATATGATATACAAAATCGAAGGGGAAGACCTTTATCTTATCGCAACTTCGGAGCATTCACTCGCCGCCCTTCATGCTAATGAAGTGCTCGATGGAAGACGTTTGCCCCTAAGATATGCCGGGATAAGTCCATGCTTTAGGAAAGAAGCTGGTGCGCATGGAAAGGATACGAAAGGAATATTTAGGGTTCATCAATTCGAAAAGGTCGAGCAATTCGTATTCTGTAAACCGGAGCAGTCTTGGGAGGAGCATGAGTTCTTGCTATCAAATGCTGAAGAAATTTATCAAAAACTCGGTCTTCCTTACAGAGTTGTCAACATATGTTTGGGTGAATTAGGAGTTGTTGCCGCGAAAAAATACGATATAGAGGTATGGATGCCAGCGCAAAAGAGGTACAGGGAAATAGTTTCGTGTAGCAACTGTACTGATTATCAAGCAAGAAGGCTTAACATCAGATACAGAGAAATGCCGCATGAGGAAAGAACGAAATATGTACATACATTGAACAGTACGGCGATAGCAACTGAGAGGACAATTGCCGCTATACTTGAAAATTACCAGCAAAAGGATGGTTCTGTAATCATACCAGAAGTTTTGCGACCTTACATGGATGGTATAGAAGTCTTAAGACCTAAGAAGGAATAATTTGGCTATCTTATTTGTATATAGGCGTATGCTTCAGTTTTTGAAGAAAAACAGTAGTGAACCTTGTTGAAGGGTCTCTTAAGCTCAGAGACCTCCAGTGCAACCTTCGAGGGGTCCTCACCCTTAACTATTACCTTGGCTATGAGTTCTGCTATCCACTCCATCTCACTCTCCCTCATACCTAGCCTTGTAACTTCCTGTGTTCCAAGACGTATCCCGCTTGGCGTTCTATAGTCAGTCTTAAGTCTATAATCTTTCGGGATAAGGTTCCTGTTAATTATTATTTTAGCTTGCTCTAATTTTTCCTCTGCCTGCTTACCGTTCATATACTTACTTACGTCGGCCACTATCGTATGAGATTCCGTAAAACCTCTATGCTCATATAAGACGTCAATACCCCTCTCGTAAAGGGCTTGAGCGAGAGCTTTAGAATTTCTCACAATCTGTTTAGCGTAATCCTTATAGAATGCTATGGCTTCCGCGAGACAAATTGCTACACCGGCTACGGCATGAAGGTGATGGTTGCTCAGCATGCCCGGAAAAGCAGCTTTCTTTAGGGCTTCTTCGTATTTGTTCCACGAACAAAGCATCCCGTGTTGTGGGCCTGCGAGGGTCTTATGCGTGCTCATTGTCATTACATCAGCACCTTCTCGTAACGGGTCTTGGAAAATTCCACCAGCAATTAGACCCGCAACATGCGCAGCGTCATAAACTACGTGGGCATCGAATTCTTTAGCCATTTCAGCTATTTCCCTTACTGGATGCGGAAAGAGAAAAACGCTTGCTCCTAACATGAAGAGTTTAGGCTTCTTTCCCTCAGACGTTAAAGATTTGAGCTTTTTATAAGTTGCATCTAAATCAATTTCGTAGTTGTATTCGTCAAACTCATAATGTTCAACGACCAAACCCCTAACAACACCTGCTGTCCCTCCCCAGCTCCGCTTATTATGACTTATATGGCCGCCGTGCTGTATGGCTAAAGACATCATGACATCACCCGGTTCCGTGAAAGCAGTGTATGCTATCAAATTTGCGACAACACCTGATATTGGCCTAACGTCAACGAACTCTGCTTTGAATAACTTCTTACCGAGCTCTATTGCCAAAAGCTCGACTTCATCTATGTATTTGCAACCAGCATATATCCTCTCACCAGGCCATCCTTCTGCATATCTATTACCGAAGTCCGATGCCAAGGCCTCTCTCACGGCTGGACTCGGTACGTTCTCGCTAGCTATCAAAGGTATTGAATCTTTGATGAAACGATGATGCTCTTCCAAAAGGTTAAGAATACGCTCATACGCCGCTTTAGCGTAGATCAGGTTGTCTTTCTCGGATGACATTTACCTTTCTGCAAAATAGGGACTTAGATAAATATTTTTAAGCCGATAGAAAACCTATATATTTATTTTGGGATTAACTTAAAAAACGATAAACATATCAATTTGGGCGGAGATAAAAGTGTTGAGTAACAAAAAAGGCAAGTCTGATGGTGAGAAATGTGCTGATCCACGAGTGATCCTAGAGGACATCGTAGAAGATCACGGGAATGTGATGGAAGAATACGGCGGTTACCGAATAGAGGTTCTTAATCATATGAAGTTCCCATGGGCCGATGTGTTCAGGTTGTTGCTTAGACTGGGACATGAAGTATGGGTTGATATGAATGGGGAGAAGTTAATTATTGTATCGAAGCCGAAAACGGATTAGCTGGGCATAAACGGTAGCTGAATGTATAGTAACAAGAGAGCAACGGGAAAAGTTACCAGAGATACTACGGCACCAGGCACTATCCATTCGCGAAAGGCAACATGTCCAAGCCTTTGTCTTTCGATCATACCTACTGCCACTATGTTAGCAGTGCTTCCAATTATCGTCAGATTTCCCATCCAAGTAGCACCGAATAACATACCCCACCAAATTGGGAAAACGTTAACACCAGCACTACCAATATCGGAGACTATTGGAATAAAGGTAGCTACTGCTAGAACGTTATCCATAAAAGCTGATACCAGACCAACGATTACACTAAACATAAAAAATATCAAAAGTTGATCCCCACCTGTGAATTCCAACAAGGCGTTAGAAATTTTCGTTATCACACCAGTATATTTAAGCGTGCCAACAGATGAAAAGAATGTCAAGAAGAAGACCAATGTCCACCAATCTACCCGCCTCTCAACAAGCTCCCTAGCCTTGTCCTTCATTAATAAAAGCGCAATGGCCGCAGAGATTACCGCAACACCTATGAGCATCGTGTTTTTTTCCAATTTAAGATAATACTCTATCTGACCGTGCAACACTAGACCCAATAAAGTCCCTACAAATAGAAGGACAGAAGTTACATCAAATTTTGTCTTGGTGCTCTCCTGAACTTTAGCCATCTGCTGCCTTGTATTAACCATAGCGTCACTCATACTCTTTATATAGCCTTTAAAATAAGCAAAGGACAGGAGTACAGAAAGACCCAGACCTATTATCGCAATAGGTGTCGCCCACCTTATGAAGTCCATGAAAGTAAGTTTTGCCTTCATCGCTATCATGATACCGACGGGGTTACCGACAACGGTTGCGCTACTTCCTATGTTTGTTGCAAAAACTAGCATCATCATTAAAGGAACTATCGAAAGGTTGAGACATGCCGCAAGGTGAATTGCTGTTGCCATAATGAATAGGATAGATGTTACTTCGTCAACGAGGGCTGCGGATAGTGCAGCCATTAGCATGAGCAAAGATATCGTCTTTACTGCACTCCCCTTTGCAAACCCCATGATACGTTCGAGCAATGCTTCGAAGAATCGCCTCTCCTCAAGAAATCCTATAACGATCATCATTCCAATTAGAAATACTATTATGTCTAAGCTAGCAAACTCAATGAAATGTTGTAAATTCATTACACCGGTAACAAAAAGTATACTTAATCCTGTTAGAGCAAAAGCTAACCTCATCCTCCAATAGAACAACGTACCTATGATTATGCCTGAGAACACAACTAATGATATGGTCTGTGCCAATGACATACCAAGAGCCGAAGACAGTATTCCTGCGAGTATAACTGCGCCAATGTAAGCCGTCGGTTTTAATAATTTCTGCAAGTTGTTCACCCGGTTTACGTTTATAAACTCTAAGAGATTAAAATAAACGTTTCCTGAGCGGCAATTATTTTAAATTCTAAAAAAGCATAACGCGTTATGTGTTCAGGTTCGAGAGATTAACATTCGATTGTTACGGTACGCTTGTAGACTGGAAAGGTAGTGCGAAGGGTGTCTTTTGCTAAGATTTTCAAAAAGCAAGAGGGTGAATTCTTGTCCAACTGTATTGAAAATCTTATACATTAATTTGTATGGCTGATGGTGTGATAGGATTGGTAAGGGTTGTTGGTGTTGACCCTGGAACGAAAAGCTTTGATTTCTGCGGCTTAGAAGACCTCAACATTTTCTATGAGAAGTCAATACCATCGGAAGCCGTAGCCAAGCGACCTGAGATCCTGCTCGAGACGCTTAAGGAGGCTGAACCCCTCGACCTGATCGCTGGCCCGTCTGGTTATGGTCTGCCACTCGTTAGCTTAGATGATTTAACAGAAGAGCACATCTTCCTTATGGTCCTTCACAAAAAAGAAGACGAAAAGATACCGGTTCTCACGGGGCTTGCCGAAGCCGTTAGACGTCTCAAAAATTCTCCTCTGAAAGTGTATTTCCTACCAGGTGTCATACATCTTCCGACGGTTCCAGAATATAGAAAGTTCAATACGGTTGACATGGGAACTGCTGATAAGCTCTGTTGCGCGGTCCTCGCTATACATGATTATTCATCAAGATACAAGGTCCCGTACGAGGAGTGCACATTTATACTGGTCGAAGTCGGCTTTGGCTATAACGCTATAATAGCAATCGAATCTGGAAAGGTTGTTGACGGAATAGGGGGTACGAGAGCGGGGCCTGGTTTCTTAACGTCCGGTGCATGGGACGGTGAGGTTGCATATTTGGTCGGCAACATAAGCAAAGCGGACCTATTCAGGGGAGGTGTAAGGTCTATCGTTGGTGACGAATTACTCATGCCAGAGGAGTTTCCTGAAAAAGCCAAAAAGGATAGAAGGATTGCGCTTGCTTGGGAGGCTTTCATGGAAGGTATCGAAAAATGTGTCTGGTCTATGAAAACGATTATAAGAAAACCGCAAGCCATAATGTTGTCAGGAAGGCTTAGCAGAGTTCCGGGCATATACGAGGAGCTCGAGAAAAGACTATCCGTCATAGCGCCCGTCGACAAAGTACAGGGCTTCGCTAAAATTGTAAAAGAAGCTGCACAAGGAGCGGCGCTTATAGCTGACGGTTTAGCTGGCGGCAGGATGCGTGAACTCGTAGAACATATGGAGATACATCGTTCTTGTGGTACGGTTTTGGATTATATTTATGTAAGCGACATAAAAGAAAAGTATCTTGGAAAGAGATGAGCTTTATGCGAAAAACGCGTAATCTTAGCAAATCAGAACAAATCGCTGAAAGATTCTTCTCCAAAGATGTAACGGATAGAGAGAGGTGCGCTTTCGAGGCAGGCATAGCTCTTGGTGCAATCGCTCATCAATTCATAGGCATACCAGTAACGGGTAATTTGCAAAACCTTAGAAGGCTTGAAAGGGTGATTGAGGATGCAATAAAGCTCCAACCATATAAGGTAAACGCAAAGGTAAGAATAAAAACACATAGCTTAAGTGCTCAAAAACGTCATCAATTTGATTATAGAATACTAAGCCCCGACATGATGGATGTTGAAGTTTACGTTAAGTATGGTAAAGCAAGGGTTAAAGCATGCATGAAGGCTGTAAAATCTCTCGGGAATTATCCTCTTATGTATATCTCGGAAATAGCTTAATCTTTAAGCAATCTCCTTTCCTCCTCTACAAAAGGTCTCTCCAGATCGTATAGTTGTTCATATAATCTCCTATGCTCATGCGATAACTTTTTTGGCATAACTACTTTGAGTCTTACCTTCAGGTCCCCTCTGCCACCTCGCATGCTAGGCATTCCTTTACCCTTAATCGTGAGAATATGTCCAGGCGGGGTTCCGCTAGGTATGTTTATCTCTACCTTACCATCGAGTGTTGGTATCATGATCCTTGAGCCAAGAGCTAGCTCCGATATCGATACAGGAAGGTCTAAATAAAGATCGTCACCTTTTCGTGTAAAGAGTTTATGGGGTTTAAGTCTTACAACCAAAAGAAGGTCACCGGGCTTGCCTCCCGCATATCTTTCGCCCATTTCAGGAATTCTTAGCACCAACTCATCGTCAGCACCCCTCGGTATCTTTACGGATATATTCTTCATGACCTTAATTTGACCAGAACCTTTACACGTTGGACATTTCTTCTCGATGAACTTTCCGGAACCTCCACATGCTGGACATGTTGTAACAGAAGTAAAGAAACCGAATATTGTCTCTCTACGGTCAACCTTTTGACCTGTTCCGCCGCATACTTTGCATGTCTTAAGACCGCCAGGTGCTGCTCCGGAGCCCCCACATGCGCTACAAATTTCAGATACTGGCACACTAACGATCTTCTCAGCACCATTAAAAGCTTCTTCAAGGGACACTTCTAAGTCCATTACGACATCCCTCCCCTTTGGTGGGCCCCTCCTGATGCCGAAGAATCTTTCGAATATCGAGTCAAGGTCGAAACCAAGGTCTCTGAATATCTCGTCGAAGTCGAACGTGCTCGTTCTGAATATGTCTTCCTGGGTATAGGTTCCGCTTAAGCCAGCGTGTCCATACATGTCATATATTCTTCGCTTTTCATCGTCAGAAAGGACGGCATAGGCCTCGCTTATCTCCTTGAACTTCTCCTCAGCATCCGGCGATTTATTCCTGTCAGGATGATACTGTAGCGCAAGCCTCCTGTATGCTCTTTTTATCTCTTCTTTTGTCGCATTCCTAGGCACTCCCAATATTTCGTAATAGTCTTTCTTCTCCCTACTCGACATGTTCCAAAAACTGTAAGTGTCCGAAATATATCAACCTACTACGATTAAGATATTATTTTAGTTCTTTTTGCTATCATCAACAACTTTGTAATCGGCATCAACCGTCTTCGAGCTTGAGCTGCTGGAGCTTTGCTGTGCGGATTGTTGATATATCACCATCCCCATTTCCTGCGCTACTTTCCTCAACTCCTCCATCCTGTTCTTTATTTCTTGAATATCTTTCTCTGTTAAAGCATTCTTTAGTTTCTTTAATGATTCCTCTACTCTTGACTTGACATTGTTCGGAAGTTTATCTCCAAAATCTTTAAGAGCTTTTTCGACTGTGTAAATTAGCGATTCTGCTTCATTCCTAAGTTCTGCTTCCTCTTTTCTCTTCCTATCCTGCTCGGCGTACATTTCAGCTTCCTTTATCATCCTCTCTATTTCTTCCTTTGAGAGCCTATGTGGTGCAGTTATCTTTACGCTGACGTCCCTACCTGTGCCTAGATCTTTTGCCGTGACCGTAAGTATTCCGTTTACATCTATGTCAAACGTTACCTCAATCCTCGGTACACCTCTTGGTGCAGGAGGTATACCATCAAGCACAAACCTGCCAAGTGAAATGTTATCTGCCGCCATCGGTCTCTCGCCTTGGAGGACGTGTATCTCAACGCTCGTCTGGAAGTCGGCAGCTGTTGTAAATATCTGACTTCTCCTGACAGGTATTGTTGTATTCCTCTCTATGATTTTCGTGAATATGCCGCCTAAGGTTTCTATACCTAATGAGAGCGGTGTTACATCTAACAGAAGCACATCCTTTATCTCACCCGCTATTATTGCTCCTTGTATCGCTGCGCCCATAGCAACGCACTCCATCGGATCTATACCGCGCTCCGGCTCTTTCCCCATGAAATTCTTGACAAACTCCCTAACAATCGGCATCCTAGTTGGACCGCCGACTAAGATTATCTTATCTATGTCTTCTGGTCTAAGCTTTGCGTCAGCGAGTGCCTGTCGCATCGGACCCGCACATCTTTCGACTATCGGTCTTACAAGCTCTTCCAACTTTGCCCTTGTAAGTGTCATCGTTAAATGCTTAGGTCCTGAAGAATCTTGAGCTATGAACGGAAGGTTTATCTCGGTCTCGTAGACCGTCGATAGCTCTATCTTAGCCTTCTCGGCAGCCTCCCTCACTCTATTCATCGCCATCGGATCCCTTGTGAGGTCAATACCCGTGTCTTGCTTGAACTTATTGACGATATAATCTACTAAGACTTTATCCATGTCTGTACCTCCCAGCTGCGTGTCACCAGAAGTTGCTTTTACTTCAAACACACCACCACCAAACTCAAGTATGGTCACGTCAAGTGTTCCACCGCCAAGGTCAAAAACCATTATTCTCATCTCTTTATCCTGCTTGTCAAGACCATACGCAAGGCTGGCGGCGGTTGGCTCATTTATTATCCTAACGACCTCAAGGCCAGCTATCGTGCCAGCATCCTTTGTAGCCTGTCGCTGATTATCGTTGAAATATGCCGGAACTGTTATGACCGCTTTCTTCACAGGCTCCCCCAAGAAAGCTTCCGCATCTCTCTTAATTTTCTGAAGTAAGAATGCGGAAAGCTGCTGCGGCGTGAATTCCTTACCATGTAGCACATACTTATAATCAGTACCCATCTTTCGTTTGAAGGCAGTCACGGTCCCTTCTGGATTCATTACTGCTTGACGTCTGGCTGGCTCGCCGACTAATAGTTGCCCATCTTTCGTAATGGCCACATAGGATGGGAATGCTTTGCCGTAAAGCGTCACACCTTCTGCACTCGGTATAATTACTGGTCTTCCACCTATGACAACCGCCGCAGCCGAGTTGCTCGTTCCCAAATCTATACCTATTATCTTTTCTGGCATGATACATCACCCCAAACAAAGGATAAGCGTTATTTACTAAGACCAATGTAGCGAGTATCAAAGGCAAAAATTAAACCTTACGCTAGAGAGAGTTAATGGCTGAATCTTTTCGTCAAAATAAAGGCTAAAAACCCTGCTATCAGCCCCGGAACAATTATCGAAGTAGCCGTAATTATGACCGATGGTCCTGGATGTTCCACGGATCCTCTCGTCGGCTCCGCTTCGCCAAAAGATTTCACAGCCATATCGTTTTTTGGGACGATTAATGGTAATAACGTTAGCATAACACCTAAAGCTACGGCCAAGAACGCCAACGTCACAATCTTAGTTACCAGGACGTTCATTCCACATCAACCCCTATTAATTCTTTGAATATAATTCTATTAGTTAGAACGCTCAGCATTTACAACTCAGACTCCTTCCAAACCCTAAATGTTTCATACCAAAGTATTAAGCAGCTGACTATGCCGAATGTCAGGGCTATGATGTTGTGACTTGAAAAATTCTGCGGATATAACAAGACATAAATGAAGAGCATCGTGGTCAAGAGAACAGAATAGAATACATACCTAGGCATCAGGAGCCTACCTATTCTGACGAAGTTCTTTAGCATACCAACCTTAACGACTTCGACAACTTCGTACTCGCCCCTTTCGGTCCTTCTCACGAGTCCCATACTAACTAGCTTTTCTAGATGGTAATGGGCTATGCTCGGACTGCTGAAGCCTAAAGCTCTCTGGACCTCCCTGACACCTATTGGCATTCCTGTGTGTTTTATCAAAAACATGTAAACTTGGGCGGTCTTTCCCTTAAGCTGATATTCAGCATTCTTCTCGGACATGCTTCAACCCTTTAATATTGTGTACTTCTCGGCGCAAGTTTTAAAAAGCGCCCGAGTCCCTCCGGCCTCGCTTACGATCCTTAGCATCTTTCCGACGTCCGTTATCTTAATGCCACCGACTGCGGTTACACCGCGCTTGAAAAGCGGGTCTGGCAGCATGCTAGCCGTCGGACCGATTACCAAGACCTCCCTCGCGTTGCTTGTGAGGTCGAGAAGTCCCTCTATCGTCTTATTCACAAATGCTGAACCGGTAATTATAGCGACGGATGCATCTTTCAATGAACTTTCAAGAGTTACTCCAGGATCTGTTGGTAAACCTAACTCCATCAAGGCCGACTTATTATCATCAAAAACTGTTAAGCTTCTTACATTCTGCATTAACTTTTTGACGTATGGTGGAAAGGCTCCTATCATGACGACTTTATCAGAGGGTTTTATACTGATTAGGTCCAGAGCATCACGACCAATGACGATGTTGTAGCGATTTTTCATTTCACCGAATATTAATGACTGAGATGCAGCATTTATTGTAGCTATACCGATTGCTGATGATATTGTATCCCCTTCTTCTGCTAATTTAATGGCATCGCTAACCCTCATACCAGCAATCTCACCAGCCATAGAAATTTCTGGGCAACATACACTCTTTGTGAGGTTCCTAATCATGGTGTAGGATACACCGCCGTGGCCCGTGCTAAGCTTCACGCCAGTATAAAATATTCCGACCCTTACGTCTTCTAAACACTCATTCTGAAACTTAGCAGATAAAACTTCAACAAGCTCACGTATCAACCCAGTCATGTACTACTAATACTTACTATAAGAATTAATAAGCATTCGTTAAACCTTAAAAAACAACCATCCCGTTTTTATTTTCAACAAAACGTATTTGCCCTTAAGTTTGGAACCATTTAACATGCAAACGATCTTCTCATCCGGAATGTGTTCTAAGATTTCATAGTGACCTTTATCCCATATTAACACCTTCCCGGCACCGTATCCCTCTAATATTTCTCCTTCGAATGAGGCATACTCAAGCTCATGATCTTCCTGCTGTATACCAAGCCTTTTCACACCCTTTTCTGTCGGAAGTTCCTTCCTGAATGCCCAAGACTTCAGAACACCATCCATCTCCAGCCTTAAGTCATAGTGGAGACCTGCTCTCTTCGCATGATGTTCATGAACGACGAATATCGGCATACCATTTTCACGCTTTCTTACTCTTAGCTACCTTTACTTTAGGGGGTCTCAAAACTTTATCATCAAGCATATAACCTTTCGTAACCTCTTCTATAATTGTACCATCTTCTACATTGTCCGTCTCGACTTGCTCTATCGCCTCGTGAAGAAATGGGTCAAACTTCTTTCCGATAACTTCCATTCTCTTTACGCCTGCTTCTTCTAGAATTTTCAGAACATCCTTGCCGATGAGTTTTAACCCTTCAAGCAAGGGCGATTGTTGTTCGTTACAAGATTCTGTAGCCCTCTCTATTGCTTCATAAACATTTATCAACTTTATGAGTATTCCCTCAACAGCAATTCTCCTCGTTCTTTCTATCTCCTTTACCATGTACTTCCTAAGGTTGTCAAGTTCTGCCGCCAAGTATAGATAATCGTTTCTTAATTTTTCATTCTCCTTCTCAAGTGTCTCCAGCTTCTCTCTAAGAAATTCTAATTCTTTTGATGCATCTTCGGACATCTTTCTTTCTAACAATCTTTATGTTTTGTCAATTTATACTTTCTTTAAAGGTTTTTATGGATTCTCATCCTTTTTTGCAATCTATGGGACAAGTATCTGGAGTTTCTGGGCAAGGGCAACCGACGGCCATGCAAACGACCTCTTGACAAACACCGTCGCCGCACATATTCTTACAAACTTTTTCGCTTCCAATAAACGCCTCTCCAGTCCATCGTAAGAATGGTTCTTGGTCTTGGAACTCTACTCCCCATATCTGAATGAGGTACTTTCCTTTTGACAATGGCCCAACTTGAATGTCAATAACGTATTGGCATATGCATCTGCATATCTCACCCACGTTCTTCTCTTTGATTACTATTACACCCTGTTCAAGAGATTTTTCGTCAAGAACGACACTAAACTCCGCGCAACAGGGGTAAAGTATGGTGTGCTCCAAGCGGATATAGCCTTCCTTAACATCTAGTGAGACCTGATCAGTCTCAACACCTTCATACAATGTAGGACAACATGCTGAAATAACGCTGTAGTTTAGTTGCGGCTTGAGTTCAGTAATCGTTTGTGGATTTTCGAACAATTGAATCGGTAAGGCACCGACCACATATAGCATGACTGCCGTCGCCATGACGATTACCGGAAACATTGCTTTCCAAATACCCTTCAACACCAAACACCTATCCACATACTACAAAAGCTCACCTATATTTCTAAACATTCGAACGTCCTATCAATAATTTAGAGGGGCAGAGAAAGAATTTGCTCCAAACGTTTTTAATCATACATTGGTGGTGGCATTACCTGTGGTTTTACGCAGTGGACTACGACTTTGTAGTCATTAGCTTGGACAGCATAAACGCCCTGTGAGGGGACGATGAAAAACTCTTGGGATCCGGCAGGTATTCTTGGAAACGTATGCAGTGTTGACGACCTGTTATCTAATATCCTGACGTCCCTTAACTCCTTTCCTGCCGTGATGATTATCGCCATATCAGAGCAGTAGACTGTTAAAGGCGGTTGCTGTCTGACGAAATGTGTCAAATAGACATGCGTGGCGAGCGATGCCATGATTATAGCCGATATACCTATTAAAAGGATGCCTATTCTCATAAGGTCACGAAAACCGTTCATCTTCAAAATCAATACCCAGCGAGTGGCTAAAATATTTTTTTATTTCAAGGAGTTGGAACACGTATTCTATGTTTTTAGAGTTCGATTAGTTGATCAGGTTCTTGTTAGAGTACGCGTTTACAGTGAATTTCTGACATTAGTTCAAATCACCTTCATTCTATATATCCCTAAGCTAAACTGACGAGTTAAGAATCTCTGCAAAAGTAAAACTTTTAGCGAATGCTTATAGGTGGCGGCAGCCCCCAGCGGGTAGCAGAGGGCCCAACAGGCGCATTTGCCGGAAGCAGAATCAGGTACGGTACTACGCAGCGGCGCCGTTGCGCCTTAGTGCTGCTCTCTCCCGAGCCTGACACGGTTCGGCGCACAAGGGATGCCTATCCCCTCCCTACGGAGGGGCTGCATCCCTCCGGGACCCCGCGTAGGCGCACCTTCATATCCCCTTCCGGCCTGCACTCCTGTCAAACCCTCCACACCCCGCTAGGTTATCTGGCCCTCGCATGTAGCCCGTTTCGAGCTAAGGGGGAAGGGCTAGCTCCCCGGCCCTACCTGCCGCCACCAAATAAAAAGAATTCTTTGTGCGATAAAGGTTTTACTTATTAAGCTCGTTTGGACACTTGCGTATTTTATATGCCTACCCTCGGCTCACTTAAATTGGAGGTTACTCGCTCAATCTTTTTTATCTAATTCTAAGCATTATGGTAAAGCTCCATAAGGCGAGATGGTTCATATATTCCCTTCTCGGTGATAACTGCTGTAATGAGTTCAGGTGGTGTCATGTCGAAAGCTGGGTTTATGGCCCTTACACCTTTTGGTGTTATTCTTGCCCTACCAATATAGTGCACTTCGTTCTCGTCCCTAAACTCTATGACAACGTCCTCTGGCTTACTCTCAAAGTCTATTGTGGAGGTAGGCGCGGCGACATAGAACGGTATGCCAAAGTGTTTGGCTACTATGGCTATCGTGAGGGTGCCTATTTTATTTACAACATGACCGCTTCTTGCTAGAATCCTGTCGGCTCCGACCACAACTTTATTTACTAAACCCTGTTGCATAACATAACCCACCATACCATCCGTGATGAGTTTGAACGGAATTCCCATCATTTTTAGTTCAAAGGCAGTCAGCCTTGCACCTTGTAACTTAGGCCTAGTCTCGGTAGCTATGACTGAGATAGATTTCCCTTCCTCGAATGCGGCTCTTATTACACCGAGGGCCGTTCCATAACCGACAGTTGCAAGGGAGCCAGCATTACAATGCGTTAGTATAGTATCACCATCTTTTATTAACGTAGAGCCGTGTTTTCCTATAGCCTTATTTGTTTCTACATCCTCATCCGCCATCTTCTTAGCTTCTTCCAGCACACTCAAGATGACTTTTTCGGTATCTCCACTCTTAGCTGCTTCCCTAGCGACTTTCATGATTCTTTCGAGTGCCCAGTAAAGGTTTATGGCCGTAGGTCTTGTTGATGCTAGGACGTTTTTTGCTTTCTCCAGCTCTGACATGAGCTTCTCCATACTCTTACCTTTGCTACTCTTAGCCGCCAATGCCATACCCATTGCCGCGGCTACACCTATAGCCGGAGCACCCCTGACCGTCATGTTTTTAATAGCAGCGGCGACTTCTCTGTAGTTCCTGCAACTGATGTAGACCAACTTTGATGGAAGTTTTCTTTGGTCTATGAGCTTGACCTGCGTACCTTTCCAAAAAACTGTCCGTAATTCCTTAGACATAAAACCACCTTCATGTTCACGTATAAACTTTAGATTGTTATAGTCAACTCCCTATCTTTAAACTCTTCTAGGTTCACAACAGCTCCCGTCTTCATGGACTCGAGTATAGCCTCTGCAACGAGTGTAGCCTTTAATCCTTCAACTTCACTGACTAACGGTTTCTCATCGTTTCTGATACAGTTTATAAAATACTGCACCTCTGCCATTAGGGGTTCAACCTGCTTCACCATCGGGGATCTGCTACCTTCAGCCTTTTCCACGACAATCTCTCTTAAAATGAACTGTATGCTAATAACACCATCCTCGCCGGTTATATGCATTTCACGCTTCTTCCTAGGCGTAAGCCAATTGGCCTCTATCAATGCGCTCTTGTTACCCTCAAATGATAAAACGGCTTGAACATGGTCCTCGAGTTTATGCTTTATGGAGCCTCCCTTAGCATATACACTGATTGGTTCAGCATTAAATATATACATTGCCAAGTCTATGTCATGTATAGCCGTATCTTTCACGACACCTATGTCACCTATCCTTTCAGGCCAGCTACCTATTCTCTTGCTATAGGAGAGTATGATACGGCCTATCTCGCCGTTTTCTATTAGTTCCTTTCCTAACTCGACTGCTGGATTAAACCTTTCTATGAAACCGACCATCACCATACTCTTATTACGTCTTGCTTCAGCGACTATGTCCTCCGCCTGCCTTATCGTGGTAGCCATAGGTTTCTCTATTAAAACATGCTTTTCTTCCCTTATAACCGCAAGAGCTATCTCAGCATGAGTGGTTGATGGTGTACATATAATAACCGCATCGACGTCGTCGGATAGAACTTCCTTATAGTTTGTCGTGTATTTTGGAATCCCGTACCTCAACGCCAATTCCTTTGCTCTGTTTATATCTATATCGCAAACGTGGGTTAACTTAACACCAGATATCTCTTTAAGTACCCTCGCATGATTCCTGCCCCAAAAACCTGCACCAATTATTGCAACATTAATCTCTCGCATTCCCACGGACATATCACTCTTCCGTGCGATTGCTTTTTAAGTGTTATTCATTCGAAAAGTAGAAGATGCATTCTACGTTTCTAGAATAGCTTAAATGGAAACGATGCAACCTAAATTTATGAGTTTGGCTTCTTCCTCCAACTTATGCACCATCTGCTCTGAGATGCTTTGTGGCCGTGCCGCTAAAATTATTAGATTTGCGTTAAACGGAATTACTTTCTCTATACTTGCATTAACTCTTGATTCAATCTCGTCTACGCTATAAAAATGAACTTTAACTCCCTTTTTTGGTAATATGATATTTACTAGCTCCTTATCGGATTCCCGTTCAAAAACGCATGCAATCCTTAAATCTTTACTCTTTTTTGATGCTGACTTAATTTCCCGCTTAAGGTTCGTAGCGATTGCTTCCAACAACAACCTTCTCATCCGAGTAATATTACGCATGAACGTCAATCTTTGTGGCAATCTTCTCTCTTCAGACATCAAATAATTTATCACCATTTCGGACACTGGATCGTCTCCTATTGCCGTTGCCGCTTTACATCCAGAAAAGTTCAAAGCATTTTTGATGTCAATATCCATTTGTTTAAACATCAACAAAGCGTAAGATGATAGTGCCTTCGTGATTGTCCGTTTTGCTACAAGTAGCAAATTAGCTATCTCTGCCTCCCTAAATCTGTTACACAACCTTATCATGTCCAATGGGATAAAAATTGACATGAATTCCTTCGTGAGGTTGGCCGCTTCAAAGTTAGGCGAGCATATTATGTATGCTTCTGTTTGGGCATCCAAAGGTGTAACTAGGGTTACGTTAATTTCCTTCTTCACGTCGAATCGCGAATATTTATCAAGTATGTTTACAATTTCTTCCATTGTTCCTGGAGGAGCTAGCCCGCCGTAAATTAGTAAAGAGTTTGGTAGTATATAGGGCGCTATTTGCTTAAAGAGATTTATTACATTTTTTATTTTCTCTTCACTTCCCAGTGCATGAGTCGTTACAAGTACGGTTTTTGATGATGCTAAGGCGTTTTCTAAATCTGTCGTTACTGTAAGTGCTCCTTCTAATAAGAGTTTCGTGAAAATCGGCTTGGGTACTCTATGTAATGACGGTCGGTACTCCCTCAACTGGGATGCGACATAATCACTAGTTGTAGCTAAAGTCACCTTATATCCCGAGTTTGCCATCTTGACGGCTGTCGGTATACCATTAACGGAAACATCAACTTGAACTATCGTTCTGTCTAGACACACCATGTCCGTTACTCCTCCTCAAAATCCTATATAACCAGAATATCGCAAGCCTATGCCATATAACGACCCAAGCTATAAGGACTAGGAAAGCCATACCAATCCTGTATATCGAAATTAGTAGAGGTTCGTGGTGCGGTACGCTCAGCGGGATTACAAAAACTGACATCAAATAAAGTACGCAAAGGAACATACCCCACACGATAAGTAGGAAGGTGGTGAGCATGCATATCGTGAAGATTTTATCTTTCATATTCGACATGGTGCTCATCTCACTTTATGAAGAAAAACTCTGTGATAAGTGCGAGAATTGCAGAAAATATTGAAATGATAACAAGCATATTTACCGCTTCACTTTCTGATAAACTACATTTGGATGTAAGCATCCTTACAAGTGTCAAAGGAGCTTTTTTTGAGGGGTTTGCGGTTAACATATCGTTTTCTACAAAAACGGGTCTTTCGGATAAATTCTTTGCGGACCTAAAACCTCTCATAGAATATATTATGTGAAACTCATTCGTTATCTGTGGAAGTATTGTTACGAGTAAAGCTATCTCAACACTGCCGATTATTGCTATGGATATTAAACTGGCACCAACGTATAAGCTACCTATGTTTCCAGGGAAAAGTTTTGCCGGATACTTGTTATAATATGCGAAGACCGTTAAGGAACCTAGGAGTGCAGCACATAAATAAGCTGTAAGAACGTTACCCTTAATCAAGGTTATTAGAAAAATAGTAGATGCAGCTACAAGTGATGTGAAGGTCATAGAGCCATTAAGTACATCCATACTGTTGATGGCGTTGGTCACTATCGTGAAGGCTATGGGCACGAGTATCGGATAGAGTATTGTCAGCGTTCTCTTACCGACAAACGGTAGATTCGGGTACGGGTAGTAAGCGCCCATAAAAACTATCGGGAGTCCTACTAACGCTAATAATACTGGCTTTAAAACCGGATTCAGTTCCCTAAAATCCTCCCATAGACCCACAATTGCTGCCAATTCCGTCGATATGATGAATGCTAAAACCCTATTATCAACCATGTTAAACAAAAAAGACGTTATCAGAATAGATACTGTAACACCAACAAAAATCGCTATGCCTCCTATCTTCGGAATTAATGGTCTCCAACTTTTGTGAACGTCAACACCGAATAGATTAGCCTTTTTGGCCAAATTCTTTACAAAAGGCACTAATGCGTAAGATAGGAGGGCAGACAGAATAAACGAAATAAACAGCAGCAACACTGTGGTGTACATGTGATTGTTCATTCTGTTCCCTAACCTATTAATTTTTTCCTTATTATCGAATAAGCGTTATTACTCACGTTTCACGCATTTTTGGATGATTGGGGATGAAAATTCTTGAAGGCATGGTTTGATATACTAACGCCCAAGCAGTTTTGGTTTTTTACATCAATAGAGAAAGTATTAAGGGAGTATGGCATAGAAGTGTTGCTTACCTCTAGAAGATACGAACAACTTACACCAATACTGGAGGATGTTGGTCGTAGAGACATTATCATCGTTGGAGAATTTGGTGGTGGGTCTCTTCTTGGAAAGCTTAAGACAAGTGTTAAGAGGACTGTAGAGCTTGTTGATATTATCGAAGAGCATTCGCCCGATATCTGTGTATCAAGCGGTTCGCTTGATATGACAAGAATATCCTTCGGTCTGGGTATTCCACATATTCTTCTGTCAGACACTCCGGAATCTCCGGTTAACAGATACTGTGTCCCACTTTCAAATTATGTTTTCACACCGTGGATAATTCCAAAGGACGAGTGGGTAAAGTATGGGATAAGCGGTCGCAAAGTATTAAAGTATAGAGCTTTGGATCCCGTGGCTTGGTTGGACGGTTTCAGACCAAGCAAGCGAATACTGTACGAGTTTGGTATTGATGAGTTCAACTATGTCCTCCTAAGAATGCCTGAAACACAAGCATCATACCTTATAGGAATTAATACAGAATATGTAATGAGACTGGTGGAGAAATTAGCATCAAATCTTAGCGGCGTCAAGCTTGTCATATTACCAAGGTACGGTGAACAGGCAATACAGCTAAAAAGTTTGGGCAAAAACGCCATTATATTTGAGAGACCGGTATCGGATCACAGCATAGTATATTACGCATCACTTTTCGTTGGCGGTGGCGGAACTATGACGCAAGAGGCCGTATTGATGGGCGTGCCTACTATATCGGTCTATCCGGGAAGGCTCCCTGCCGTCCACCGTTACCTTATAGACGTTGGCGCTCTAAAGCACTTTAAGAGTTGGCAGAGCGCACTGAAAGAAATCTCAAAAGTACTAAAGCACGCTGAGGATGTTAGGGATAATCAAATGAAACTTGCTAATAGACTTAAGCGAAGGATGGTTAACCCTGCAAAAGTTGTGGCTGAATGGTTAAAAAAAGCACTATCCAAAAGTAGCGCGCGATAATTATTTTAAGGATGCTTCTATATCCCTTATCGTATCCATTATTCGGGATGCGAATGTCGAAACGTCCTTTGTATACTCTTTTGTTATTCTTTCATATGCCGCTTTCCCTATTCTTCCCAATCTGAAGTCTTCTACCGTCCTGCCAAGCGCCGTCATGATGCCCAATAATTCCGTAATGTGCACTTCAAGAGAGCTAAGTTTTGACGTAATCTCCGGAAAACCTCCAAGTCTCTTCCTTAATGCGCCAATCCTGTCCGCATCCCTTTTCATACTCACAAGTTCGCTTTCGTAAACGCTTCTTGACCACTTGCTTAATGATTTTTTATCTAAAGGAATCGAAGAGGCTAACTTTTCGCATGTCCTTATAATTCCAAGCACATCGGAGGTCAACGTCTTGAGTGTTTCTTTTAGTTCCTCCGAGGGGGCGGGCATCTTTGGTTTACGAGAAAGTTTGTAAGTTATGACCGTTGTTAAAAGCACCCCAACTGTTACTATCCATAAGTACGGAAGATATTGTACGAAGCTCATACCTACGATGTAATTAATACTTATAGTAGATTTTGGTTGGAGGGATGCCACACTTCTGCTAATATAGGTGAGTGTCGTGGTACCGCTCTGGTCCTTAACGAACTCTTCAGGTTCTGGTGAAGATTCTTTGAATTCGTAGCCAGGTGGTAAAATAACTTTTAAGATATATTCACCATATGCTACATCCAGTAGAGACGGGTAGCTCAAAACGAACGTATTCCCTAGTTCTTGGGTATAAGGCTCAAGGTACTCGACCGTGAACGACACCTTCTCACCACCTTTGACTTCCCACCTTGTCTTAACTTTCAAAACACCATTTTCCTGTGTGTAACTATACGATAACGTCCCGAGGCTATCCTTAACATTAAGTAAAGTTGCATTTTTTGGTAACAACAACTTAATTTCATTCATAGAAGATTTGCCATGGTTAGTTATCTTGAGGTAGAAAGATATTTCTTTCTGATTTCCGATAGAAACCGTAACTTCAGCCCTCTCGACGAAGAGTATTGAAAAGTAATCGTTCTTAAACCTCACAGAAACACTCATGGGCGTAAGCAGGTCAATATCTTTAGCTTCCATGAATATGCCATCCATCGCGGCAGTGTAGTTGAAACCAGGTCTTTCAGGAAGCTCTACCTTGCTCCCTTCCGGAAAGTGTGCTGCCATGTAGAAAGATGCTACCGTCTTCTTGAGTACGGGCAGCACCGGAACATTTGCCACGAAAGTTTTAGAAGTTTCCTCAGTTACCAAGTTTTTGAAAACAGTTACTAGATTCGCCCTGACGGTTTGTTCACCAGTATTCTTCATCTCTATGAAGAATAGATAAGGTGGCTCTTCCACGTATCTTGCCTCGATTGTAGCTTGTTCAACATAAAAGGTAACTAGCTTATCCTTCAAAGCCATATCAAACCCGACTACTGCCGTCTTACCCGGACCAATGTAAAGATTGTCTGAAACGTATATCAACCCACCATCCCTTACCTCAACGTTCCTGATAACTTCATAGACTTCTTCAGAGGATGCCACGGCAAACTGCGCTAATGCCGTACAGACAAGTATGATTAAGATCGTAACGGCTACCAGCTTCCTCAAGTCCAACCCTACCGTGACTAAGCTTAACCTCTAACGAGGGTTATTATACTCTTCTTTCTTAAAGCCTTTTATACTTTTGTAAATCTCGCATAACTCAAGCCATTTATGTTTTTGACACATTCTCAAATAGCTGGTTTATTCCTAAGCCTTTGACCCTCCTACAGATAATTCATAAACCACTTTCGCATCAAAATTTGCGACACTCTTTGCCGTGAATCTTGTAGAGCAATTATCAACGGCTATAATTTCTATAGGCTTGAATGTCGTGATTTAGTAATGAAGAGAGATAGCCTGATATATTCTTTTCGGCATCTCTTACAATAATCATAACAGAGCATGAGATGTTCATAGTTTTTGATCACCAAATTAAAAACTTAAATAACGCACAACTTTTTGTAGAGTTGTTAAAAGTCATGAGTAGCACAACTTATGTGTTTGATCCTGTAGAGTTTCTTAAAACATTAACCGCTGGATTTTTCGAGTGGGCGCCTAGGTTATTAAGTCTCGTGCTCATATTGCTAATTGGTTGGATAGTCGGCAGGTTACTTTATGCTCTTGTCTCAAGAATCGTTGGAAAGTTAGGCTGGGAGCATTATATGCGTAAGACAGTGATTGGTAGAGCAATACTTAGTTCAGGTTACACTGCAGGCACATTCTCAGCATCTATCGTTAAGTGGTTAGTTTACTTTATTGCCATACTTTATTCACTCTACACATTGAATATACCAGAACTATCTGCAGGGGTTTCACAAATACTCACATACCTTCCAAGTCTTTTTGCTGGCATAATAATCCTCATTGCGGGGTTGATACTCGCTGATTGGACTGCCGAACTCGTTAAGCAAGGTCAGCCCAAGAATGAGTTATCAACCTTGGCTTCGGATGTCATAAGAGTGTTCTTGTACTTTATCGTAATTACAGTAGCACTTGCAAACATGCGTATCGATATTACAATAATTTACATATTTGCTACACCTATAGCATGGGCCATAGCAATAATACTCGGGGTCGTCGTTGGCTGGGCTCTAAAAGACAGGGTTAAAGAAATTATTGAGGGTATGCTTAAGAGAGGTGAAAAACGATGAAATTGTTCGGAATATTCGCAGATTATGACGGGACGCTGGCCCCGAAAAACGTTACACGTATAGAGTCGAAACCCTTAGAAGGAATTGAAGAGAGTATTGATACTATAAAAAAGTACGGAAAGTTCGTTGTCATAAGTACGAAGGACTACTGGTTTCTCGCAAGCAGATTGTCGAATGTTGATGCGTTCGGGTGCATAGGTGGAATAGAAGTCGTCATAGGAGACAGAGCTTGGATAAGAAAAGATATAACGCAAAAGCTTAGAGTAATTGGTAAGTTATTGGATGTTTTGATTCAGATGACCATAGATTCCGATATCGTTTTTGAGATAAAGGCCTTAAGGAATAAGAAAGTTGCTGGTTTGTGCATCGACTGGCGTTATGGAAGGGTTCCTGCAAAGCAGTTTATGGAAAGGATTAAAGAAAGCGCGAGAAGGCTTGGGCTTTATGTTGAAGGATGCGAATACGAGCCATTCTTAGATATCTTCCCAATCAGACCAGATAAGGGAGTTGCGGCATCTTTTATTAAAGAGGCTCTTGGTATAAATGGTCCCATAATGTACATAGGCGATGGCAAAATGGACAATCCCGCTTTCAGGATTGCTGATGTGTCCGTGGGTGTGATCCATGAGGACAATTTTCCGGAACTGGAATGTCAATATTTTATTAATTTTGAGGACGTGCCAAAACTCTTTTCTGAGCTCGCTAAGCATGAGTTGAATTTTGAACCAAATAATCGATTGCTCTGTAGAGTTTAGAGGGTGTAAGTATTGAAAATTGCCGTACTGATGTACCAGACTAGCTTGACTAAGGGTCAGGAACTTGTCGCTCTTCGAATGACGAAAGAACTGCGTAAGCAAGGAAAGGATGCCTTTCTTTTATCCACTTTATTCCACGACGGAAAACCCGTTCCTTGGTATGAACAAGTGCTAAAGAGTGTGAGGGGCTATGTGATTAAGGAAGAATTTGGTGTTCCTGTGATAAGGATGGATGGGTACGTATCTAGTTGGCCTCCGAGGAGAATAATGCTTAGGGATGCACAATCAATCTTCAGACACATCGTTGAAGACCTAGGAGTAGAATGCTTCATAGCTCATAGCACATTATGGAATGGTCCAGAAGAACTTGCCCGTTTTAAATTATGGAACGACATGATGGTTAGGGAGGGGTTAAAGGATAGGGGGGTGATAGCTTGTTTTATGCCCCACTACCAACCTCCGAGTCCTATACACTATGCACCGATTGAAAGGTTGTATAGGGAGGCATGGAATGTCACAGTATTTCCTACAATTTTCAAGACGGCGAATTTGATACTTTGCACAACACCCATTGAGATTGACCAAATGGTCGAATTGGGCGCAGATGCTAGAAAGTGTCACCTTTATCCTGGAGGGATTGACGAAGAAGCGTTCAAAAATCTAGGCGGAGTGGATGTGTATTCAAGGTTTAACATACCTAGAGACGTCAAAATTATAGCATATATAGGAACTATAGAAAAGCGAAAGAATCCTGCTGCCATAGTAAAAGTAGCTACTAACCTGCGCAACAGAAAAGATATAATATTTGTTGCGGCAGGTTCACCATCCGATCAAGCCGATATTCTAATTAAAGCCACTAAAACTCTCCCAAATTTTAAATACATTGGTGAGATTAGCGATGACGAGAAAATATCACTGATAAAAGCATCATACGCCAACATAATCATGAGCAAAATGGAGGCTCTAGGACTCACGCAGTTAGAATTCATGTATGCCGGAAAACCAGTAATCACTTCGGCAATTGGCGGCCAGCGTTGGCTAATCAGGAATGGAATCGACGGCATCCATGTCAACGGTCCAGAAGACATAAAAGGTGCAACAGAGGCCGTTTTGAAACTGGTAAATGATGAAGATCTTGCAAGCGAAATGGGGAAGAACGCAGCAAAAAGGGCTTCAGAATTTACATTGAGCAAGATTACGCAAAATTTAATTGAACGTTTAGAAGGGATGTCCGCTAATATGTAGATTATCACGTCCATATTGTTGAGGGATACGTTTTGTGTTAGCTTAATCTGATTTTACTCCTTCCTTCTTAGTGCTGCTCGGCCTAGGACCGTTTCTAGACCCCATATCCTCACGAAGCCTTCGGCCATCTTTTGATCGAAAGCACTCTCACGCGAATATGTTGCCATGAGCATTGAGTATACAGGTCTTTCCGCTCTCCTACCGACTATCCTAGCAGAGCCCTTGTATAGCTTTATTCTTACCTCGCCAGTGACATTCTCTTGTGATGCATCTATGAAGGCATTGAGCGAGTCCATCAGAGGGTCAACCCATAAACCAGCATAGACCATATAACACCATTGTCTATCGATTAATTGCTTAAACATTAGGTGTCTTCCACCGAGAGTCATCTTCTCTAGGTCGGCATGAGCTTTGATTAGCATGAGTGCGGCCGGAGCTTCGTAAACCTCCCTTGACTTTATCCCTACAACTCTATCTTCTACATGGTCTATTATACCGAATCCGTGTTTTCCACCAATTTTGTTCAGACGCTTTATTATCTCGAGTAAAGGCAATTCTTCACCGTTTAGTGAGACGGGCATGCCTTTTTCGAAACCTATCGTGACCTCTTCTGCTTCGTCCGGAGTGTTCTCTAAAGGCGCAACAAGCTTAAAGGCCTCTTGTGGAGGTTCTACCCAAGGGTCTTCTAACTCTGCCGCTTCTATCGATCTACCCCACAGATTCTCGTCAATGCTGAACCTGCTCTTCTTAGGATGTATTGGTAACTTTCTGGAGAGTGCATACTCTATCTCCTCGTCTCTGCTCATGTTCCACTCTCTTACGGGTGCAAGTATCTTTATTCCGGGCGCTAGTGCCGCGAATGTTACTTCGAACCTTATCTGGTCGTTACCCTTTCCAGTACATCCATGAGCTACAGCGTCAGCGTTCTCCTTTAACGCCACCTTAACTGTTTCTTCAGCTATCAAGGGCCTGCTGAGGGCGGCAGTTAGTGGATACTCCCCTTCGTAAAGAGCATTAGCCTTGATAGCCCTCGCCACGAACTCTTTTGCAAACCTCTCTTTTGCATCCACGTAATAATGTTTCGATGCACCACTCAGCTTTGCACGTTCCGCTATCGCGTCAAAATCCTCCTCTTGGCCAACGTCTACTGTTACGGTTATGACTTCTGCACCGTACTTCTCTTGGAGCCATTTAATTATCACAGTTGTATCAAGACCGCCGCTATAAGCTAATGCCACCTTCATGGCACGTCCTTTAAAAGAAAAAATGCCTCCTATAAAAAGACTGTTTAGAATATTTTTAATGTTTTTAGGTAATTTTCAAGATTTTTAGTAATGGTTTCCGTAAAGTATTTAACGAACGCCGTTAAGAAAAATACTTGCTATGGACGAAATTGATAATAAAATAATCGAGATATTGAAAAAAGATGCAAGGAAGCCTTTTGTGGAAATAGGGAAGGAGCTCGGGCTTTCGGAAGGTGCCGTCAGGCGACGTGTAAAAAACTTGATTAAAAATAACGTGATAACTAGGTTCACTATAGAAGTCGAGAAGGGGCATTCCGTAAGGGCGATAACTTTTATCACGATAGATCCTGGAGTACCCACACCCTCTGTAAGCGAGAAGCTCGCTACGTTAGATGGTGTTGAAGGTGTTTATGAGTTGACTGGCGAATATGATGTGGCCGCCATAGTCTCCGCAAACAGCGTAGCCGGATTAAACAAGTGCATCGAGGAAATAAGAAAGATAGAGGGTGTGAAGAACACGAACACCGTTTTGGTGCTCAGAGTCGTTAGGTAACCCTACGCCACACTTTTGAGTTATTAAGATTTATGAGTTCATCTATAACGCCCTCACGAGACATAAGTAGCGTTAATTCGTCGTATTTGCCATCTATTTCGCTGACGCAAGCCTCAGGAAATGAGAGGTCTATAGGCATTCTAGTCTTCCAGTAGTAGCCATCTTTTACGTTAAGCCTCGTAAAAGTTCCAACAAGACTCTTCTTAAGAGGGAAATTGAGTACATTTATTATGAATTCAACAAAGCAAATCCTGTACGCTTTTTCATAAACATCTCCATAAAAAGTATTGAAATAAACATATAACGGGCTATCCCTAGAATATGTCTCCCATGTCGTGAACTGTGTGTACAAAGGGATCCAGCCCTCATCCCTTAGCACCATGTCCTCGAGACTTCGTGGTCTTTTCCAATCACTAACCATGAAACCCCTTTCTTCTAAGGCAGGTATCACGTAACGGTGGAGTATGCCTTGCCTGAGCATCTCTATCCTTTCCTTCAAACTAATTGGCATACCATTGATCTCTCCTGATTTTCAACGATATTCAGCCTTCCGTCTACCCGTTATATTAGCTTAGAAAAGTGGTTAATGGAGGGTTAAAACGTTTACTTTTGCATAGACAGTCGTTAGAGAATGGAAATAAAAGGCGGGTTCGAGCATGATTAACATTTTATATAACCGCAAACGTCCAATACTGTGAGGGCTGGGTTATGCCGTTCAAGCGAAAGAGCAGAGGTAGGGCCAAGGGTGCAAAGGGCAAAGAACCGATGGTGCAATGCGACAACTGCGGTGCCTACGTGCCTAGGAGCAAGATTCAAAAGGTTACGAGAAGGGTCTCGCTTGTAAGCAAAGATCTTGCAAAAGAGTTAAAGCAACAGGGCGCATACCTCGCCGAGAACGTAATAACGAAAAACCTTTGCATAAGTTGTGCAATACACTACGGCATCTTGAAGGTAAGGGCAAGGGAAGAAAGGAAAGTTACCCCTTAACCAGTCTCACTATTATTTCTCAGCAGTTTTAAATCACGATTCCGGTATTTGTGAATAGGGACGAGACAATATGAAAAGTTTTCATAAAAGCATGAAGAAGGTTTTTAAATCACATTATTTTGCTTAAAACAGAGGGGTCTTCTATGCCACCCAAGGCAAGAGTTTCACTTATACGACTGAGGTTCGCAATGCTAGGTACACTGGCTGCAATAATCGGCTTAGCAACGCTTGTCTTGACGGTGATATTAAGTTGGCTTGGAGTCCCATTTGGCATATATACGATACTTGGTATAGTGGTCGCGTTCCATATATTGCAGTGGTTGATCGCACCATACATCATTAACGCCATATATAGGGTCAGGCCCCTTCAAGCGCATGAATATCCTTGGCTTCATGAAGCCATATCAAGAATCTCAGCAACGAGTGGACTTAATACAAAACCAAAGCTTATGCTAGCGGAGATAGATTTGCCCAACGCTTTTGCTTACGGTAACCCGATTACGGGCAACTTCGTGGCGGTCACTAGGGGTCTCCTATCCACATTACCTCGTGAAGAAGTCGAGGCAGTTGTCGGGCATGAACTAGGCCATATAAAGCATAAGGATGTCATGTTCATGATGATCATAAGCATAATACCCGCGCTTATTTACTATATTGGGCACATACTTTACTACTCCGGCTGGCTTGGTAGCACATATAGGGACCAGAGAGGCGGTGGTGCGCTCCTTGTACTCATCGGGGTAGGACTGATACTTCTGAGTTTCGTCTTTAACCTTTTTGTATTCTACTTTAGCCGGTTAAGAGAGTACTATGCTGACTCGCATGCTGCGATTTCCGTGCAAAACGGTGCAAGGAATCTACAGAGGGGCTTAGTTAGAATAATGAGTGCAACAAGAAGGGTTCGTAAGGAAAAAATCGCATCTTACACGCAATTAAAGGCGTTGTTCATCACGGACCCTGAGGTTACCGTTAGAGGTTACGATGATGTAGATGCACTCGTAGAACGGATTAAAGCAGAAAAACCAAGTATTTTGATGGAATTATTCAGCACTCATCCGCACCCTGCTAAGAGGCTTCGTCATTTAGATGCCTACGTAACCTGATGTCAATAGGCTTTGGCCACGTAGACAACTTCTTGGGCCTTTTCGCCACAAACTATACAATTTCCTTGTGGTACCTCGACTATATCAAACCTGCTGCCTCTTATCTCGCCACCAGCATTTTCTTTTAGTTTTAGGGCACACTCTTCTTTACCGCACCATTCAATCCTTGCTATTTTTCTTTCTGATAGGGCTTTTTTTACCTCATCCGGACTATGGGCGTCAACTATCATCTGCTCCATTATCCTAGCGCTCCTTTCTTTCAACGACGTGAAAATTTTTGTCATGAGTTCCTCGACACGTGCCTCGACCTCATTCAAATCTACTTCAATTCTCTCTAAGGTATCCCTCCTGAAGAGTGTAACCTTGTCACTTGAAACTTCCTTCGGACCTATTTCAACTCTTACCGGAACACCGAGCATTTCCCAGTGATAGAACTTTTCACCAGGCGTAACATCCTCCCTGTCATCCATTACACATCGGTAGGTCCGCGCCAACCTTTCATGAATTTTCTTACAATATGACATTATGTGTTCCTCATAACCTTTGAATGGTATCGGCACTATAACTACTTGAACTGGTGCGATGCTGGGAGGAAATACGCAGCCTCTATCGTCACCATGCTGTGCAATAACAGCTGCCAGAACCCTGCTGAGACCGAAGCCATAGCAGAGTTGATATACCAATGCCCTGCTACCATCCTTTTGTTCAAACTCTATCTCAAATACCTTCGAGAAATTCCTACCAAGGTTATGAACAGTGGCTACTTGATTGACCTTACCATCTGGATTCCAAGCATCGAAAGCTATTGAGTACTTCGCACCAGCAAATTTATCAAAATCTGGCCTCTTCAGCAGAAGATAACTTATACCAAGCTCCTTAAGAACTCGGGAGTATATGTCTATCGCCTCCCTCACCTGTTCCTCGGCATCTGCAGCAGTAGCATGCGCGGTGTGGGCTTCATTCCATGGAAACTCTCTCGCTCTATACAAGGGTCGCGTTGCTTTTGTTTCATACCTATAAACGTTTACTGTTTGATGAACTTTGAACGGAAGGTCTGCATGTGAGCGTATCCATAATTTAAACATAGGATACATTATTGTCTCGGATGTGGGACGCACTATCAACTTCCTCTCCAACGGCTTATTGCCAGCTTTCTCTATAACAAAAACTTCGGAAGAGAAGCCCTTTATGTGCTCCGCCTCTTTAGCAAAAAGTTCATCAGTAGTTACAAGTGGAAACATCATGGTCTTGTGTCCAGTCTCAACAAGGAGCTCTTCCAACCTTCTTCTTATCATTTCAAGGATGAACATGCCGTTCTCGAGGTAGACTATGAAGCCCTTAACTGGGAACCTACTGTCAGCGATTCTCGCCCGAAATATCAAATCATCAAACCAACTGCTGAAGTTTGTGAACTTATTAATCGCGGTCGCTACGACAGACATACCGGCTTCCTCCAACTCCAGGCTTATGCATGAGGGTTAAGGATTTTAAAAATCCTTTAACCTATAAAGCTAGCGGTCCATGAAGAGGGTATTACTTAAAAAGGACGTTTTGGTTGCCCTTTTGGAGCTTTCTAGACACCTCCATCCAAACGAGGTTATAGTCCTCCTTAGGGGCAAGGAAACCAAACAGGAAATTATTCTAGAAGAAATCCTGCTGGCACCCGCATCGGTGTATGGTAGAGGATTCTCCGAGTTCCGTCTGGATATGTTACCCATCGACTTCTCTATAATCGGTGTAGCTCATTCCCATCCATCCGGTATACCAACACCTTCGGTTGATGACCTTAACAACATGATAGGCAGAGTTCTAGTTATAGTTGTGGCACCATACTTGAACGAGAAACACATTGTCGCATATAACAGCAAGGGTGAGCCTCTACAAGTGGTCGTAGACGTTAGCGGAGGCTGAGTATTGCCTCAGCCATTTCTCTTATTACGGCTCCTGGGTCCTTCGCTTTTACGACACCACTAGCCAATAGAACACCATCGGAGCCCAATTCGATTGCCCTATACACGTCATCCCCCCTAGTTATACCGGCTCCGCAGAGAATTTTTACGTCCCTATTAATGCTACGTATTCGCCGAACACTCTCTGATATTATTTCGGGCTTTGCTTTCGAGACAGGTATACCGGTCCCAATAAGTTCAGGAGGTTCAACTGCAAGCATCGTCGGGTTTAATGCGGCTATAGCCATTGCTGGCTCGACGTCGTCGGCGCATACTAAAGATAGCAGACCTGCATTCTTTAGCATTTTTACAGCGGTAAATATACTTGTTAATTGTAGTTTCTTTTCAGAATGGTTGAGGATTGAACCAACCGCACCCGCATCCTTGAGTGCCTCAACGGATATTGAACCCGTGTAACTGCCTGGTGGATATGGATCAACATGCTGGGCAAAGACTGGAATGCTGACTGCATTGGCTATACTTTTAAGATCTGTAAACTGTGGTGCTACACATATGCATACGCCAGTTTCATTAGAAACACGTTCTGCTTCCTTTGCGATCTTCATACCACTGTTACCTAACGACTCGATATACGTTTTGAAATTGATGACTATGACTGGAAATTCAAGCACTTTCGGCAAACTCTTCGCCATAGGCATACAATCGTTATCACTACTTATACTTTTACACTACTCTCTTGCATCAAACAAGTAAACGATAAAAGCACGTCTAACTTCTTGGATTATGAGACTGCGTAGTGATTGCGATAAACACGGAGTCTCAGAATGTATTTGGCGAAATAACTGAGACATGGAACCCGGTCATAGGGTGCAACCATCAATGCACCTATTGCTGGGCTGTAAGACTGGCAAGAAGGCTTGCGTTGATGGGTGTGGAGCCTTATTTAAGCAACGCATTTAGACCCACATTCCTCCCTCAAAGACTTAAGAGGCGTTTTAGAAGGGGCTCCACGGTATTCGTATGCGATATGGGCGATCTTTTTGGTGATTGGGTTCCAGAGGAATGGATACGGAGCATTATAGACGTGATTAGAGGACAGCCATATGCACGGTTTATGTTCCTTACAAAGAATCCTAACCGGTATTTACAGTTTGAGAAAGAGTTTCCAATGAATGTTGTATTGGCTGCGACTATAGAATCTAACCGTGATTATGGATTATCACGAGCCCCAAAACCTTCCGAAAGAATTGAAGTCATGAAAGAAATAAAGTATCCATACAAAGGAGTGGTCATAGAGCCCATCATAGACTTTGACGAGCATTTCGTACAATCGTTGATAGACATAAGACCGATTTTCGTGTACGTTGGATATGACAATTATGGGCATAAACTTCCGGAGCCTCCGTTAAGCAAGACAATGATTCTTGTGAAGACGTTACGAAAATTTACCGACGTTAGGATGGGCACATTAAGGACGGCATGGTACGAACAGAGGCATGGTTTCCAGGATGGCGCATTGTTTGGATAACTTTTTTAATCTTGATGCAAGATTTGTTACCGGTGTTATGCTTTGCAAAAGCATAAAAAAGCTGGACCAAGGATCTGTTTCCTTGACATAGAAGCCACATCATTGGAGGCAGATGTAGGAACGATGGTTGGAGCCGGTATTATGGAGGATGATGGGAAATTCAGCTACATATCTGTGAATAGACCGGAGCTGGAAAAGGATAAGTTAGAGGAATTGCTGGAAAAGCTTGAGCAATACCACATAGTAATCACTTGGAACGGGAAAAGTTTCGACATACCGTTTCTGATCTCTAGGACGATAAAACATAATTTGAAAGTGGAACCTTTGCTTTCTATCTATCATCTTGACATAGCAGAGTTCGTCAGGAATAATCTCAAGCTTAGCAGGACAGACTTATTTCATGTGTCAAAATTTCTCGGAATAAAAAAGGACGTTACGACGTTGGGTCAAGATGTTCCCTCCCTTTATGTTAAAGCGATGAGAGGTGATAGAGCCGCAGTTAGGCTGATAAAGAATCACTGTAAAGACGACCTGAATGTCTTACGTTTAATATTCTTAAAGCTTAGACCGCTAGTTAAGGCACTCAAGCCAGAATTACCGATATGATGTCTAATCCACGTCTATACCATGCTTTTTCAAAGCAGCCTTTATCTTTATGATTTCAGTCTTGAGCATCTGAACTTCTTTTATGAGCAACTCTATGTCGGATGAAAGCACTGGTCTGGGCTGAATTTGTCCAAGTATCGGCACATCCCCAAGCCTCTCACGTAACACATCCTCAGGCCTTCTTATTCCGCTCATACTATGTTATACCTTTTAATGGGAGATTATATGCATTAATAACACTTAGTAAGCTTTTTATCAGGTTTGAGTAGAATTAGACGGGAGTTAAGTTGCAAAGACCCGAAGACCTAGAGGTTTATCTCTATTCTTACGGACCTAAAAGCGAAGTATCGATAGGTCAAAGAACCTTAACTTTGGAGCCAGATATTTTTATCGCATTGGAGGGAACTGGAACTTTTGAGGGCATATCACTTGAAGAAAGGTTGCAAAGCTTTCTTGAGAAAGGAAAGGATTTGGAAAAGTTCGCTTCAAAGATGCATAGCGAATCCACACGAAGAGGCCATGCGTCACTATCGACAAGCGTATCCATTCAGTTTGAGGTTAGAGGATGTAGCAGGATAGGTTCTATGCTACTCGTGGCGTCACGCTTTGGATCTTATCTTCAGGAGTCGCAAAGGAGGAAAAAAGTCGATTCGTCTTACCTTTTATGTCCTGAAGAGATAAACGCAAAGGGCTTAGAGGACGTATACCAGCATTCTGCTGAGACGTGCTTTGAAGTTTACTCACGATTTTGCGATGAGGGCATACCGATTGAGGATGCACGTTATGTTTTACCGCTCGGTATAAAGACCTCCCTTTTTGTAAGCACAACACTTGAATCTATGATTCCGCTAATCAGGCTCGGTCTTGAGAGTAAGTCATCCAGACTCATTCCAAACGAGGTTGCAATTCTTGCGAATAAAATAAGCAACATGATTGAGAAAGTATCTCCGGCAATCTTCAGAGCGAGGATGAAGTTTAATGGTGGACCCGTCGCGTACCCTTTGCCAAACCCATTCAAGGATGAAGATATAATTACTAAGATTGCAGAAGAAAACGGCTTGCCATATGAGCCAAAATTGCTTGACTTTAGAATAATAGGGGGCGAACGTACTCTCTCGTACATAAAGTTGGGAAGCTTGGAACAAATTGCTCATCTAATATATGCAAGCATGTTGGAACCCATGTCGCTTGTGGCATACCACCAAGCAATCAGACATAGAACAGTGCCTACGGTTGTCGAGTCTATATATGCGGCCGTGCAGAGGGCTTCAAAGGATGTCGAAAGATGGGCCGTAGTTCCACCGACCATCAATAGGAATTCCGACCTAAGAAAGCGATTTTTGGATACCATCAACATGGCCTTAAAAACTTATGCAGAACTTATCGCTTCAGGTGCATCGCCCGCATCTGCTGCATACATCATTCCCCAAGCCGTGAAGATTTATGTGATTAGGGTATACGATGGGTTTAACCTTCTTTACCCAATCGGGTTTGTCGCAACGAGGACGTGCAGTTATGCCCAGCATGAGGAAAGGGGTATAGCGTATAGGCTTTGGGCTTCAGTGTTAAAAGCTAACGAGCTTGTAGGTTCGATGATGGGCGAAAAGTGCAAATTATTAGGGTATTGTCCAGAAAAGGATTGGTGCCCCATCATCTTAAAATACCGAGAATACAACGACGACATCCATCAAAAGTTTTCTAGCATTTAACAGAAGACGATAAATACTTCCACATACACTCTAAAGAAACGTGGTGGTGTAATCTGTCAAAGGTAACGATATCAGTTATAAAGGCGGATATTGGAAGCGTTGTGGGCCACTATAAGCCCCATACTGCTATGATAGAGTATGCAGAACGAAAGCTCACCAATGCAGAAGAAGAAGGGTTGATAAATAGTGGCTACGTAAATCACTGCGGCGATGACATAATACTTGTTATGACGCACAACAAGGGCCCGAACAATCCCAAGATACATGGCCTTGCATGGGATACATTCCGCGAAATAACAGAGAAAATATCGAAACCCATGAAATTGTATGCTGCAGGACAGGATCTTTTGAGTGATGCCTTTAGTGGAAACATCAAAGGTCTGGGCCCAGGAGTTGCGGAGATGGAGTTCGAAGAAAGAAAGTCAGAGCCCATAATAGTCTTCGCTGCAGATAAAACAGAGCCCGGTGCTTGGAATATACCATTATATAGGATATTTGCATCACCGGACAATACAGCAGGTCTGGTTATCGATCCAACCATGCACGAAGGGTTTATCTTTGAAGTATTGGACCTCATTGAATCAAAGTCCGTTGAGCTAAAGACGCCCGAAGAGTTGTATGATTTGATAGGTTTGATCGGAACAACAAACCATTATGTTATCGCAAGGGTTTTAAGGGCAAAAGACAGAGAGCCCGCAGCGGCGACCAGCACGACAAAACTAAGCCTTATTGCCGGCAGGTATGTAGGTAAGGACGACCCCGTTATGATAGTTAGGTGTCAGGCAGGATTACCTGCCGTCGGCGAAGTGCTCAGTGCCTTTGCAGTCCCAACACTCGTAAGCGGTTGGATGCGTGGCTCGCATGTAGGACCACTCATGCCAGTATCGTTCAAGAAGGGACAGAACGTTGTCTCGTATTTTGATGGACCACCTAGAGTGATAGCCATGGGATGGCAAATCTCTAATGGAAAACTCGTCGGGGTCAACGGAAAAGAGCCGGCGGATCTCTTTGAAGATCCGTTCTTTGACTACTCGCGAAGGTTTGCGTCAGAGATCGCTATTTACCTTAGGACGATGGGCGAATTCCAACCGGCAAGACTCCAAGAGTCCGAGATGGAGTATACAACGTTGCCGTCAATCTTAGAGAGACTGAAGTCGAGGTTCAAAGCAGTGGATTAAGCTTAGAACAACAATGATAACTGCAATTAACTAATTAAAAAATGCGAGGAGATTGCAGGCTAACTTTTTTTGACTTTACGGCAAGTTGTTGAGTGTTCTGTCGTTTAGAAGTCCTCTTTTATTAATGTCTTGCGACCGTTGGCCTGGCATCTTTCAACTGCTTTTTTGATTATTTCTCTGACCACTTGATCGAGTCCTTCAAGCGCATCCGATGCGAGTCTTATGCCCTCCGGTAGTAGCTGCCTTACTTTCGACTCAACTATTACGAGCTCTCTAGCCATTTCCGCTCGATAATGGTGGTTCAGAGGCAGTAAAAGAGCGTTTCTCAGCCAAAAGCCCCTGTATTATATTTAGTAATATATACAACAGGTTATGGGTATTACACCTGCTAAACGACTATTTTGTGGAAGTTGTGAGGGGGCTATTAACTTTGAGGTCTATCATTTGTCTCCTACGTAAACATTCATCTAACTACAGTTGTCTTTTCCGGAGGTTTACCTAGTAGAACCATTATTGTCCTGACATAAGTTTTGTTGTGTTTTTTATAAACTCCCATATTCTTTGAATTCGTAACAAAGTCTAAAAAATTTGTAGTTATGCGTGCCTTACGCCGCCCATCTCATCAGCTTTACCGTGAACCCTTATAATAACTAAGACCTTTTAAGGCGATGCGATTAAGCTTTGAGTATTATTTTAAGCAGTTAGAGTTACTCGCTGATCACAAGCATCGTGAGCGTGCTTCTGACCTTATCCAACCTTCTTATTTTCCATGAAACTATTTCCTTAAGCTTGTCCATACTATCTGCTTCAACCTTTACTATCACATCGTAAACACCATAGACAATAAATGCCTCCTTAACCGCGTCGATCTTTCTTAGCTCCTTAACCACTTCTTCTTCAGAACCTCTTGAGCCCCTTATTTTATCGGGGTATCTCAGTGTTCACCAGGACGAATGCTTTTGGCATACTTAATCACAATACAATTTTTCAGTTTTGATGTTTATAAACGTTTTTTTAAAGCAGTCTGCATGAAGGGCATTCGGGATTTCTTTCAATCTTTATCTCATAGAATGCCATATCAAGAGCATCGTATACAAGCATCCTTCCAATGCAAAGCTTTCCTATACCAAGTACGATTTTAATCACTTCTGTAGCTTGTAGCGTCGAGATAGTTCCTGGAACCGTGCCAAGTATCGGAAAACCCTTAACTTCTGGCGGCGGTACGGGTATGAGACACCTATAGCACGGTCCTTTACCCGGTAGAATCGTCATCAGCCTACCTTCGTATGCATGCACGGAAGCATGTACAAAGGGTATTCTATGTAAGATGCATGCATCGTTTAGCGCATATCTAATTTTATAATTATCCTGACCGTCTACTACAACATTACATCCCTTTACGATTTCAGACGCATTCTCCTCGTTTATCTCGAGCGTTAAAGCCTCTATCGATATATCAGGATTTAATGAGTTCAATCTCTTGGCTGCGACCTCCGCCTTTGGTTTTCCCAAATCCTCTGTAGTGTATAGGATTTGACGGTTCAAATTGCTGAGTTCGACTACATCTTTGTCAACCAACACAAGCTTGCCCACACCTGCTGCCGCCAAGTAAAGAGCTGCCGCAGTACCAAGACCTCCGACTCCTGCTACAAGTACCTTCGCGGCTTTCAGCTTACTTTGACCTTCCGTACCAAAGAGCCTAATTTGTCTGTTGTATCTTTCCAGTTCCCTTTCCGTAAGCTCCATGCTGGATTCTTTACTACGATGGTTTTATAAATATAATATTTTTACGACTACGTACGAGAGGGTTGATAACTTTGATAGAATTGAAAAGAAAACATGCGAGCTTTCTTAAAAAACAGAGGGTCGGAAGGTTGGGAACGATATCCGAAGACGGAACGGTTCACTTAGTTCCTATATGTTATGCTTTCGACGGAAAGACAATATACATAGGCACGGAGGCTAACTCTAAAAAGGTTAAGAATTTGAAGAGGGACCCTTCGGCTACGTTGCTCGTTGATGTGTATTATGAGAATTGGAATCGATTAAAAAGCCTCATGATTCAAGGTACCGCTGAGATTTGCGAGGGTGGTGAAGAATTTGCATATGCAAGACGTCTACTTTATAGAAAGTATAAACAGTATAAAAGGATGGCCCCTATAGAGGAGGGCGAGTCTGTTATAATAAAACTCATACCTAAGAAAGTCATAGCATCAAACATATGAGTACCAAAAGATTCTGGACGGTTCCGATTAAGCGATGTTGTACAGAAGCCCCGGGCGGGATTCGAACCCGCGACATGCCGCTTACGAGGCGGCCGCTCCGACCGGGCTGAGCTACCGGGGCCCGTTTAATGAGTCCAGCATGGAAACTTATTAATTTACCAGTGTTTTCACAATAGACGGATATTCTTAAACTTAAGCTTAGGCAACGTGATGGGCTTGAAAGGGCGAAACGTCGCGGTAGTCATACCAACCTATAATGAGGTGGAAAACATAGGCACAGTCTTAGAATTGGTGTTCACGTCAGCATCGAATAGCAATATGGACGTTTGGGTAATCGTAGTCGATGATAACAGTCCAGACGGTACTGCAGATGTTGCTGAATCTTTTAAAGAAAAATACCGCAAAGTCGTAGTCATAAGAAGGCCGCAAAAGTTAGGGCTTGGCTCTGCTTACAAGGACGGTTTCACTTTAGCTTTAGAAAAGTTAAAAGTCGAATACGTAGCAGAAATGGATGCTGATGGCTCGCATCCACCAGAAAAGTTGCCCCTTATGCTCGACTTCTTAGTGGAGAAACATGCTGATTGTGTCATAGCATCGAGATATGTGGAGGGTGGGGGTTGGGGATGGGAATCCCTTAGTAGGACTGTAATAAGTAAGGGTGCTAATCTACTAGCGAGGTTGGCGACAGGCGTTAAGCTGAAAGATGTGACGTCTGGTTATAGGGTATATAGAGCTGATGTGCTAAGGCGTGTCAAGCTTGAAGATTTGGACCCTGGATACGTTTTTCAAGTCCAGATAATTTATGAGTTAGTAAAAAACGGATTCAAGATTGTAGAATGTCCTTTTGTTTTCATGCCGAGACTTCGGGGGAAATCCAAGCTTGGTATCGCTGAGTTTTGGAAATTCTTCAAATGGTGCATTAAAACTATGCTAGCGAGGATGTTTAAGGCCGATTAAGTTAGCTTAAAATCAAAGATATAACGAGGCTGATGAGGCTTTTTTATGGTCGATTAAAGCTTGTCCAAAACGCTTCAAGATATAGGTGAAAAAAGTCTTGTTGAACGGATACTTTCGAGGATAACTTTAGGCCCGCACCACATACTCCCAAAAGGTGATGATGCCGTAGCAGTCGAGTTCACGGGAAAGCTTGTTGTATCTACAGATATGCTGGTGGAATCAACAGACGTTCCGCCTGGTATGGATATGGAGAGCGTTGGTTGGAAAGCCCTTACGATGGTAGCAAGTGACCTTGCGGCTAAAGGTGCGACACCTATACTTTACCTAATTTCTCTCGGCCTTCCAAGAGATATGACCCTTGAGCAATTTGAGGCATTTTGGAGCGGTTTGGAAAAAGCTGCACATTGTTACGGTGGCACGATAGCTGGGGGCGATACTAATGAAGCTCGGGAGGTCATCGTATCTTGCGTCGGCATAGGTTCCGCGGAAAGGGTTGTGCCGAGAGGCGGTGCACGCGTCGGGGATGTTTTGGCGACGACCGGGTTATTCGGTAGATCTGCAGCAGGTCTCAATGCTTTACTCAAAGGTATCGAAGATGTTGACGAATCATTAAAGCATGCAGTTTTAAGACCCATGGCCAGATCCAAGGAGGGGCCGATTTTAGCAAAGTATGTGACCTCATGCATAGATTCGAGCGATGGGTTAGCTACATCACTTCACGAATTGGCAAAGCAAAGCGGCGTAGGTTTCGAGGTAACTACACCTCCAGTTGACATGGCGGCAAAAAAGTTTGCTGAAAAACACGGGTTAGATATCTTCAACCTAGTATTCTACGGTGGTGAAGAGTACGAATTAGTATTTACCGTTAGTCGTGATGATCTTGAAGTAGTAAAGAAGGCATTAAACTCGATCAATAGAGAACTAATAGAGATTGGTAGGGTAGTTCCCAGATCAGAGGGCATAACTGCCATCTGGGAGGGGAGGCGCATATCGATCGAATACAAAGGATGGGATCATTTTTTAAGAAATAAGCCTCTTCAGTAGCATAATGCCCGCAACCGTTTTTGCATCCTCTATTTCACCTTTTATAATCATGTCCACGGCTTCGTCTATCTTTAGGATTACAGTCTTTATTTTTTCATCGGGTTCAAGCTTCTGGCCGACCTTTTTCAGGCCGGAGGCCACGTAGATGTGGACTTTTTCCGTGCTATAGCCGGGCGCTAGATACAATGTAGTTATTTTCTCCATTTTGCCAGCAACATAACCCGTCTCCTCCTCAAGCTCCCTATGCGCACATCTTTCAGGACATTCTCCAACTTCCAAAGTTCCAGCGGGCAACTCCAAGAGAACTTTCCCGACTGCGTGCCTATATTGGCTAACTAAAACGACTGAGTCGTTGTGAAATAATGGAATTATAACGACTGCGCCCGGATGTTCGACTATTTCTCTAGTGGTTACTCTGCCCCACGATGTGGATACTTTATCAACCCTTACATTAAACAGTCTGCCTTTATAGACGAGTTTGCTTTCTATGACCTTCTCATAGACTTCGTCGCTCATCTATCCTCACACAGCATCATAACTTTTACTGGCGTTCCGCTTTTTACCATCTTAAGAATCTCAATCCCTTCAACTACTTTACCTATAGGGTTGCATGGGCTGTATGCACGCGGCTCGCCAGACTGACTGACGGGCGTAGGACCGAAGAATATCGCTATGGCCCTTCCTGGTGGCCAGTATGCTATCTCACCAACTTCCATGATAGTTTTTGTGTTCTCTTCGTCAACGGATACCGGCGTCTCAAAATATACCTCATCTCCCCACCTCATTGCCTTGGATTCTATGGGCAATCTTTTCAATATAGCAGCGATTGTCTTGGGGTTCAAAGGTTCAATAAATTCAGCCTTAACGCTACCGAGTCCTTTAAACTCGATTAAGACTAAAACCATACGCACCCAGTCATGAGGTCAAGAGGGCGATATATACATCTTGGGTTGACCGGTATTTGAATACGGGCCAACATCTAGATTTTTATTCGTATGCTCGGATAAGTTTATAATTGAGGTGTTTAAAACACCAAAGCTGGGGGCCCGTAGCTCAGCCAGGTAGGGGGTTCCGCCTAGAGCGGTGGGCTCTTAGGTTTGTTTAACGGAGTAACCCATAGGTCGTGGGTTCGAATCCCACCGGGCCCGCCAACAATTCCTTCCTAAAATCGAGTAATGTTAAAAAGGGGACACAATATGGAGGAGTGGATGGTTTGAGCGAACAAAGGTTGATACCAAAAACCATGTCAACGCAACACCCCGATAACGCCTCCATTCCTCTTTGGTGCGACTCGGACGTAATAGAAGGTGAAAAAGAGGTCTACGAAGCATACTACGCCTATAGCAACCTAGGTTGTCAGGAGGTTATGTGGGACTCTGAAGGAAAAGACATAGACCCGCATGTTGTCAGGAAACTTTTGACAAGTTATCCTGATTTCTTTAAAGAAAAGATTCTCGGCAGGGATGTATTTCTCACTTACAGGATCCCAAACCCAATGCTGGAAAAAGTGGAGAAAAAAGTATTCCTAGAAACCCTTCAAGCAATACCCAAGCATTTTGACGTGGCCAAACAATTTTATGGAAACGGAGAATACGCACCCGTCTTTGAGGTTATACTACCTTTCACTAGTAGTCACAGGGATGTCGTGAAGGTTTTGAGGACATATTCTGAGGCCGTGGTCAACATAGAGAAAGTAAAGATCGACTTTCCAGACGTTACACTGCAAGAACTGGTAGGAGAAATTCAGCCAAAATCCATAAACGTAATACCTTTGTTCGAAGAGTGGACATGCTTGGTAAGCTTAGACAGTTTGCTTTTTAAACTCCTAGAGGCAACTTCTCCAAAATATCTGCGCGTATTTCTCGCTAGATCCGATCCCGCCCTCCACTACGGACTCGTGCCATCAGTAATTCTAGTAAAAATCGCACTTTCTAAAATCTGGGCACTCGTCAAAAAAGAAGGTGTGAACATATATCCCATTATAGGCGTCGGTAGTTTGCCCTTCAGAGGCCATCTTTCGCCGAATAATCTAACGAACTTCGTTAGAGAGTATAAGGGCGTGAGTACAGTCACAGTACAATGCGGACTCAAATACGACTATCCTGAAAGCGATGCGAAAGCTGTTGTAGAATATCTGAATAGAAATCTACCGAAAGGTGAGGCTGAAGATTTTTCGCAAATAGAGCAAACGCTCCTATCCGTTGCATCTAAGTTTAAAGACGCGTACTATGAGTTTTTGCTACATGCTGCGAAGGTCATCGAAAGTATCTCGAGGCTTGTGCCAGCAAGAAGGGCCAGAAGGTTGCATATCGGTTTATTTGGCTACAATAGGATGATAGGCGACGTAATTCTACCGAGGGCGATACCATTTACTGCTTCCTTATACTCTTTGGGCCTGCCGCCTGAATTCATAGGCTTGAGAGTTTTTAGAACTTTAAAAGAGGAGGAACAATGTGCGCTTTTGGATGCGTATAAGAACATAAAGGAAGACTTAAGGACTGCAGCAGAATTTTTCTCATGGAGAAATTTAGAAGCTATTCGAGAAAGTGAGGCGTTTGATAAAGAGTTCGTAGAGTTTGCACTTCCGTTATTAATTGAAGACGTTAAGGTAGCAGAGGAAAACATGGGGTTAAAGATAGGACCAAGCAGCTCTGTTACAAAAAGACATGAGAACTACACGAACGATTTCATAATTTTATTCTCTGAAGGAAAGACGGACGAGGCAAAACAGGCGCTAGTTACGGCTGCTAAGCTCCGACGAAGTCTCGGTTAGAGTGTGACAACGTACGAGCGGTTGATGCATAATGATGCAAATAGAGTTAATACAGCTAGGAATTTTGGCAAGCCTCGTCGTTGGCTTAGCGACTGGAATAGGCGCCATACCAGTTTTATTCTTTAAAACCGTATCGCATAAGATAACTGATTCGGCATTAGGTTTTGCTGGTGGCGTTATGATAGCGGCTTCGGTTTTCAGCTTACTCGTTCCTGCGATAGAAGTGGGAGGCGTATTCATTGCGGTAATAGGTTTTGTTTTTGGGAGCGCGTTTGTCTATGTCTTAGATAGACACGTACCCCACACTCATATTATAAAGGGAGCGGAAGGGCCGGTGAGCACACTTTCTACGGTGAGCCTCATGGTGCTTGCGGTAATTATACATAATTTTCCAGAAGGTCTTGCGGTCGGCGTTGGCTTCGGTTCAGGGGACCTAGCACTGGCCACGACAATAGCCATAGCTATAGCACTACAGAACATACCCGAGGGCATGGCAATAGCTTTTCCGTTAATAAGTGTAGGTTTAAGGAAAGGAAAGGCATCTTTGTATGCATTACTTAGCGGTCTAGCTGAGCCCATTGGAGGCATCATAGGTGTTCTGACGGTTACCTTCATGAGTCAGGTCCTCCCACTGGCCTTAGCTTTCGCAGCAGGCGCCATGGTTTACGTAGTAAGCGATGAGGTGATTCCAGAAAGCCACAGGCGGGGGCATGAATTGGAGGCCACGTTCGGCTTTCTCATAGGTTTTATCGTCATGATGATACTCGACACAATATTTTTGTGAGGTTACTCTCAAGTTTAGGCCACAAGGTACCTTTTACGTTATTCATGAAGCTTACTTTATCTTTATGTCGACGTATGTCGTCTCAGACCTTAGACCTTTAAAGGGCTTGCCATTGCCTTCGAAGAACTTCGTGAAGAACTCGTAAAGATGGAGCCTTAGGGATTGTATGAAGACTATCAGACCCTCTAGGGCCATTATGCCCAAGTTTCCTATTATGAGTATCGGCAAGGACAGCAAACCGAGCGCGTACCAAACGTTGTTCAATAGCATCAGGAGAGCTACATGTACAATTAGTAATATTGTGAGCCTAGCGTAAGATATCGTGTTTGATAGGAAGTGGATTATGTTCTCCAAGACCTCGAGCAAACCCATACCAGCAGCACCCACAAAGCCGCCCTTTCGGGTTAACATGTTCGCAATAGGTCTTCCCAAAATTAAGACGAAAATGCATGCGATACCGCCCCCCATACCAATCGTTCCAACAAGCGAGGATGGAAGGCCTATGAAGGGTGCTGGGTTCTGGGATGTTAACATCTGTGAGATGCCCCCAGCGCCAAAGAACGCAAGGGCGAAGAGTACACCGAAGATGTACATGAGTATCGTCGGGATTTTGGATGTTAAGGCCTCCAAATATTCCCGGTTCCTAATGTGTCTATATGCGCTAAGGGAGTAGCCGAGGGTTAGGTGCATAATCCCGAGCATTATCGTAAATTGTAGAAGTTTCTGGACCGCTGCCAAATTAAGCTCCTTAACGCCGGCATGCTCCTCCACCAAATGCACAAGTTCTGGTGAAGCTATGCCCCAGTTGGACAGTTTGAAGCCGAAGCATTCGCCTAACAGGAAGCCTGCAATGCTGGACGATAAACCGAGTACAGCCAAAAGCGTACCCCAATCTCTCAATCTACCTTTGGTCCTCATCCTCATGAAGAGTCCGAAAATCATTAACACGAGTCCTTGGCCGAAGTCTGCGAACATTATTCCGTAGAAGATGGAGAAAAAGAGTGCGACAAAGGGTGTTGGGTCTATTTCGCCATGGCCGGGCAACCCTTGTATGTTCGTAACATTCTCAAAGACCTTTGCAATACCTCTATTGTGAAGCAGCGTGGGCGGGCTTTCAGTGTGGGCTGCACCATGCTCGCCCGTGTGCAGTGTTTCCACTTTTGAAACGTAAACGGGATATTTGCCGCTAAACATTCTGGCAAGCTCGCCGCTTTTCTCATAGGGTACATAACCCTCAATCGTAGCGAACCTCTTTAACCTACCCGTAGTCTTTAGCCTTTCTAACGATTCTTTAAGAATACTTGCACCCTCCTTTAGTGATAAGATCTTTTCCTTTGAGTTTTCCAATATTGAATTCAACTTTTGTTTAACATCGGATAGCTCTGCGTTGAGTTCGACCAACTTAGATTCAACGGTCGCGTATGCCTCAGGGATTGTTCCAGGCAGCCACTCTGGGAGTGTGAATGGTTTTACACCGAAGCCCTTAAGAACTCTTTCGACCCTTTCTGCATCCTCAGCAGATGCCACAAAGAGGGTGGCACTCAACGTCTTGGTTAGAGTGACGTGAAGTATTGCGGCCTCTGGAAGGCTCCTCTTTATCTCTTGAAGGTCCCTAATCGGCACTACGGCAAAGACTGCATAAGTTCTCCTCAAAGTTGAAAGAGCTGACGGCGCTATGCGTAAATCTTTCAAAAGTCTTAAGACGGAAAGAAGTGTTTCATTCTTCTGTATCTCTTTCGTTATTAAATCAATTTTTGAGGAGAGTTCCCTAAGCTCCGATATGATTGGTCCTGCTTCGGACTCCAACGCATCCACAAGTCCCTTCACGTCCTCAGCCTCGATTGTATGCCGCTCAACCTTGACCCCCTTTATTATTGAATCGATGACACCAATCTCTGACTTTATTCCAAAATCATTAATTATCATGTCAAGTGCTAACTCAATCTTCTTAACCCTCTCTAACATTTCCTCCAAATTTTTATCAATGGAATCATGCTCCTGTTCTACCGGATGGAAATCTCCAAATTTGAAAAGCTCCTTGATGACGTCCTCGACCTCTGCCTTCGGCGCGATTATGGAGATCTTAGCCAGCTTCGCAAGGCCCATAGCTGGGTAATCTACGATTTTTCCATAAATATAGCTTTAGCGCATACATATGGCAATATCCAACGCAACTACGACTTTCCTCGGAGCTACTTCCTTCAATTCTTTAGCCCAAAGGAATTTGGAATCAAAGCCTAGTGATTGTATGATAGAGCTGACGTTGGCCTTGACTGTCTCTATCGCATTCTCATCTTCTGTAGCACCATAAAAATGCACGATAGCACCTGATGGTTTAGCAAGCTTTGTCGCCACGTCAAGATACTTCTCCGCGGAAAACGGGAGGTTCATTATCAACCTGTCGGCCTTTTTTTCTAGAACCACATAATTATGCCTAACATCCCCGAAAATTGCCGTAACCCTACCTTCAACCTTATTCAGTTTGATATTTTCTTCGAGGAATTTGTAGGCCATAGGGTTTATCTCGAATGCATAGACTTTGCAACTGGGCTGCATCTTCGCAATCGTTATCGAGAAGGGACCGACGCCAGCAAACATATCTGCAACGCATTCATTAGGCCTAACCTGAGATGCGACCCTCAACCTTTCGCCAGAAAGTCTCGGTGTGAAGAAGACCTCCCTTACGTCGAGTCTATATCTGCATCCGTGCTCTCTATGCTCTGTCAGCGTGTTTCCAGAGCCAGCTATAACCTCGTATGGTCTCGTTCTGTATTCTCCAGTTGACGGGCCGGCTTTTAGGAGTACCGTATCAACATGCTTATGGACGAGCTTCAGCGCAGATGCGATATCCTTAGCAAAAGGTCTTAACCTCTCGTCCAGCTCGAGTATCGCCACATTACCTATAATGTCAAAAGATCTAGGAACGAGTTCTATGAGTTCCTTGTCCAAAACACCCATCATGGCTTCCTTCAGGGTCTTTGGTTTGAGCGCAAGTTTGTTAAAAATAGCTTCCTGAACTTTTGCATCGCCGGTTATCAGTTCTGGCAACTCGTCTGGATTTGGGGGTCGCTCAACCGGAAAGTAAACGTACTCGTCGTCTGAAAATACTCTCATGGATGTTCTTAGAATCCCAAGAGCCGCAAGCCTACGCCTAACAGTCTCAGCCCTGCACTTCTTAGCAACAACCGCCAACGAAGTTTCGCCCATCAAGATGTGCATAGTATTCTTAGCCTTTTAAGATATAGTCATTCCTTTTTCTTTTTCCAGACCGGTCAGATGCATTTTCATTATTCCGGCCGCATATTTTTACAATCAGATTGAAAACTTACCCTTTACGACGTTCGCCCTACTTCGTTCCTGCTCGGTTAACTCAAAAACTCTCTTGAGCATGTCTTCGTATGCCCTAGAGAGTTGGACGTTTCTGCGATGCATCATCCTGCGAGCAGTCTCTATCGCCGATTCGAGGTAAATTTCAGTCGGTTTAACACCCAGTGTCCTCGCGTAAGCTGTGAATGACGGAACGTCCTCCGGTACTATGCCATACAGGTGGCTGGAGACACCTATCTTCTTCCCGCTGAATATATGCGTACCAATGGCTGTCTTTGCATGGTCACCAACGAATATGCCAACAAACATGCTGCCGGTATCGCGTAGTTGTCCTCCAATGTCCATTTTTATCGTTCCATAGGTGTTCTTTAGGTCTGAGTTGGTTGTCCCAGCACCAAGATTTACCCACTCACCTATGTAAGAATGACCGATGAAACCGTAATGCCTCTTATTAGAGCATCCATGGAAGATTGATTTTTCGACCTCACCGCCTATTCTGCAAACATTGCCTATACTACAACCCTCTCTAATTTGCCCTCCGTATATTATGCAGTTCCTGCCTATGTAGGCTGGGCCAGATATTCGTGTCGGTGATTGCACGTACGTGTTCTCGCCGATGTAGATAGGCCCGTACCTTGCGTCAAGAACCGTGCCGGCCTCAAGAAGGGCATTCTCAGCTATAAAAATACTCTCTTTACTTCCGTATACCGTTACAGAAGGTTCTATCCTACCCCTCAATTCTTTATCCTTAATTTCCCTAAGCTCGGCCGTAATCAATTCAGGATTAAGCTCTATCAGTTCCCATGGATATTCTAATAGACGGAAATTTTCAACATGTAATTTTTCCGTTGCAAATTTTAGGATCGTCTCCGTCACGTTCTCGGCCGAGGTCATTGTTGTTTGTATTTCCGGGAGTTCCAAAAACTCACGTCCAATACGTGCCGCTACAACTCTTCCTTTTTGTAGGACGACCGTGCCTGCTTTCGAAAGCTTTTGTAACACATCATTCAAGCTTTCATTTGCCACGAGTAGACCGTTAACCAAAAGAATGTCATCGTCTGTTGTTGAGAAATCATTTATACAACTACTCGGCAATCTCTCCTTCAGAATATCACAAAGATAACTTCTGCAAAAAAAGATCACTTCTCCTAACTTTGCAATATTCTTGATTATCTTTTCTCTAATAGATGAGGTGCCGACAAATAGCTCGTATACAGGTCTCGTTAACGTTAAGGGAAAGAAGTTCCGATACGTCTCGTCTTCGAATATAGCTATGCGCAATTATTTCCTCACCTTATCCTAGACCCAGTTATTTGCGTAAGCAGATTATCGATAATACACGACCAATAAAAGTATTGAGACGAGCCCATTAAAGAGCCAGATTAAAAGTAAAGGGCAATAATAAGCCACTTTTTCCTTTTCACAACCACGATGAACTTAATGTATCTTTAAATACAAAAGAATGGGGCATGATGCACTATACACGTGCTTTACAAACATGCAAAACATTTGACGTAGTTTAATGTTTATATTTTTATAAAAACCGGATTTCTATAACATGAATGGTACATATGCAAAAGTGCTGACGAGATTGTTCGAGGTCATCTCAATTATATGGGGGCCAATGCTCAAAATAGTGCCTTTTTGTACCCCTGAAATCGGCGCGATGATAAAGTGGAGTTTCTCAGATAACTTCAAAAAGAGTGCAAAAATTGGCCCCCGATAAGTGTTTTGTTAAAAGCCCTATAGGTGGTTGTAGTGAGGGTCTGTCTAGTCTCCCCACCATACATATCAGCCGTAAAGTCTGTTGTTGGTGTCAACTCTCCACCCTTAGGACTTGCTTACTTGGCTTCTATGATTAGGAACGAACATGAGGTTAAGATAATTGACTCGAACGTTCTTGAGTACGGTTTTGACGATGTCAGAAGGGAAATAAAAAATTTTGATCCAGACGTTGTTGGTATAACCTCCGTGACACCATCAATCTATGAGGCTTACAAGGTTGCTGAGATTGCTAAAAGTGTGAGGGAAGACTGTATCGTTGTTATGGGCGGCCCCCATGCAACCTTTCTCCCGGATGAGGTCCTTATGGAATGTAAAAACATTGACATTGTTGTTTTGGGTGAGGGTGAGGAGACTTTCCGAGAACTCATTAACGCAATAGAACGTGGGGATCCGCTAGAAGATGTAAAGGGCATAGCTTTCAGGAAAAACGAGAAAATATTTGTCACGAAGCCGAGGCCCCTTATCAAAGATCTGGACAAGATTCCTTTCCCAAGTTTCGATATGCTACCAATGAATAAGTACGAACTCCAAGGAGTTAGATACATGTCAGTAATCAGTAGCAGGGGTTGTCCGTTTAGATGTTATTTTTGCGCTTCATCGCGCATTTTTGGAGGTTACTGGCGCGGCAGAAGTCCCAGAAACGTTGTCGAGGAGATTAGGCTCATACATGACAAATTCGGGGTAAAAAACATCGAGTTTGTGGATGACGCGTTCACGTTAAATGAAAGAAGGGTTGAAGAAATTTGCGACGAAATTTTAAGGGAGCGTCTCGATATTTCATGGGGCGCCTCCTCTAGGGTTGACTCCGTCAACAGGGAATTGGCCGAGAAGATGAGAAAAGCCGGATGTTGGATAGTGTATTTAGGCATAGAGTCTGCGTCTCAAGAAATACTGGACGCAACAGGTAAGAGAATAACCATGAACCAAATTGCGAAGGCCGTTAGGATATTGAAGGAGGCAGGTATCCAAGTTTTAGGTTCCTTCATATTAGGTTTTCCTGAAGAAACCATCGAAACAGCCGAACAGACGATAGCTTTAGCCAAAAAACTTGACTTAGATTATGCGCAGTTCTCGATTTTAACACCGTATCCAGGAACGCCCCTTTATGAGTATGCAAAACAGAACGACATGTTGCTGACGAAGGACTGGTCTAAATTCACTGCCATAGAGCCTGTAATGAAGTTAAAGAACATAACCCCAACGCAGCTAAAATCCTTGCTTGAGAAGGCCTATCTAACCTTCTATGTGAGGCCTAAAATGCTTTGGAGATTGCTCAGGCAAAAACAGTTTTACATCATAAAGCGCACTATCAAAGCTGTGACAAAATACCTAAAAACGCATGTATTTTCCTTACCAACACCGCCTTAGGCTCATTTGGAGGATTATCTGTAAATCATCAAATTTCAGCATAACCAAAGTTGGCGGGCCCGCTGGGACTCGAACCCAGGCAGTACTGGCTCCGGAGGCCAGCGCCCTATCCTTGCTAGGCGACGGGCCCTCCCACTACACAATTCAGAACCTCTTAAGAAAATACTTTAAGCTCGTTCATAAGGATGATGAAGCAATATTCATGATCCAAAAATGTGATCTTCTAATAGAATGCAAGCCTGACATAAAGGTCAGCACTTTACGCTAACCTAAGTGCTAATAAAGTAGCACATTTATTGTTATCCTATGAAGGGTCCGTTTGTAAGATTGGTTTGGATAATTGTTTGTTCACTTTTAACAATAATGGGTGCAGGATGGGGTGTAAGATATGATTGGCCAGATTTTGTGCACGTGGACTATGGCTTCCCAGCTAAGTGGGCGACTCATACGCTGATAACATTTACAGGCCCATCAGACCGTTGGATAGTCGATCCAACAATGCTACTCATAGACGTCGCAGTATGGCAAACGATACTCATAATCGGGATAATCATTCTTGAATTAAAAGTACTTAAGAAATAAATAAGGTTAATCAATTACAAATACAAAGGCTCAGTTCTAGTTTTATCTCTTAAGGATTTTTGTCACGTCCTATTTGCTCTATAAATTTTCAAAATGATTTTAAAACTTAAAAATCAGTTATATGACGTCTAGGCATTTGAGTGAAATTTATGATAATAGATGTGCATTCTCATGTAGGTGAATACCCTAAGCAGTGGACTCAAGAATGGTTCGATTCCTATGCACACCTTGTGGGCGACCCCCTCAAGTCAGTTTTACAACATTTCCCTCTTGACAGGGAAAAAATTTTGAAAGACATGGATGAGGCAGGTGTTAGGATATCGGTGGTTATGGGATTCGTTCACTACTCAACATCAACCTTTGTACCTGATGAATACGTCTACAATAATTTTATTAAGAACGATCCAGATAGGTTCATAGGATTTTCCTGTGTCCAGCCCGTGGACAGTAAGAATGAATTTAATGCCAAGGGTCTCTTAGACTTTGAAAAAGCCGTTACCGAGTATGGGTTTAGGGGGCTGAAATTTTTACCAGTCTACAACTTCTTCTTTCCTAACGACAGAAGGATATATCCTTTTTACGAGAAAGCCTTGGAACTGAACGTTCCCGTAATGTTCCACTCAGCAGCGGTCGGGAGTACTGCGGCACGTATGAAATACGGCCATCCCATGTATTTAGAGGATGTCACGATGGACTTTCCAAAGTTAAAGATGTGCATATCACACATGGCATTCCCGTGGACGGAAGAGGCATTATTGTTAGTGCGAAAGTCGCCGAACATGTACATGGATGTGAGTGCAGTAGTTAGACCAACGATTCTTACATGGAACCTCGTTAAGGCGAAGGAATATGGTGTTTTACATAAGTTGATGTTCGGTAGCGACTATCCCCTATTCGGCCCTCGGAAGAACTTAGTAGAACTCATCAGAAGCAAAGTAAATCAAATCGCAGAAAGGGCAGGATGGTCAACACTAACCAATGAGGAAATCGAGGGAATATTATGGAAAAATGCAGCAAGGTTTTTAGAATTGAAATTGTAAATTTCAGAAAAAATCTTCTAATCTTTTGCTGAGGTGCTTTCGCTCCTCTGCCTTTTCTTCCGCGCCAAATATTATCCGACCATATACCCCATCAAACCCTGGAATTATCTTAATTCTGTTCTGCCTCACGGCCATTATGAGGTTTACTAGCTGAGGATTCATTGCACTTTTAAGCTCCTCATCTGATGCTTCGAACATTACCCTGAACTCGTCACCTAAGATAGATATTATCCTAACGTACTCCTTCCAAATCCTACCAGACGTGAGTCTATGCTCGGATTCTAGGTCTACGCCTTCTGAGACTGCTATAAGCTCTTGGAGAGGTATGGCGTACTTGAAACCTATAGAGTTCTCTGGTACGTAACTTGGAGGCCTGTCCGCGAGTTCATTAACTCTATCATCAACACCTTTTGTTAATTTTTTGCCACAAACAGCACACTTGTATCCCACACTTCTAGCATCCTCTGGCGATAGAGGGCCGACGTTGCAGTTTCTGTGCCCCGACCAGTGATATTTGCCGTAGGCTGGCGGAACTTCGACCGTCATTACTATCCTCTTTCTGTCCTTCTTTCTAATGGCATCGGTAACCTCATCGTAAGTAAGCCTGTCCAATTCGAACACGACGGCTTCCCTTCCAAGCCTGAATGGATAAGGGCTATGCGCATCGCTAGCGCTTACTAATGTGAGTCTGTCTAAGCTGCTAACCCTCCAGTTCATGGGAGGGTCGCTGCTAAGCCCAGTTTCTAATGCGTGAATATCTTTAGCCCGGTCTTCGTAGGCTTCCTCTAAAGAATCAACCCCGCTGAAGCTTCCAAACACCGACCACCATGGTGTCCAAGCATGTGCTGGAAATATTAGGCATCTCTTTTCGGTTTCCAAGACTATATCAACGAGCTCGGCGGGCGTCATCGTGAGGACCGGTCTACCATCAGAGGCTAGGTCGCCATATGTTGAAAGCCTATCCGCGAGCTGCGCGGACACATCTTTCGACGGCATTAAGATGACGTGATGGATTCTCCTTGCCTTTTCTCTATATTGATGCACAGTAGCAACCTCAGTTTGGAAGATGAAACGTACAGGACTTTCGGAGAACCTTAATCTATAGATTCCGGTGTTGTCAACTTCCTCTAAACGTTCGCTTAGTTCCCTAAACCATCCCGGATGAAGAGCATCACCTGTTCCCAGCAACCCTAGACCCTTTATTATGGCATATCGGGCAATCTCTTCCAGATTCATGTTCCTTGAAGTTGCACCAGAATAGTAGCTGTGAATATGCAAATCAGCATATATTCTCAAGCGCCGTCCTTCTCCAACCTGTAAGCTCCATCAATCATATTTCCCATTTCCATCGTATCATTTCCATCATCTTGCGCGGAAGCTTAGATATTATAGACGGGTCTATATTCCTCCATTCGAGCACCTCTTCGAAGATACTGGAGGATTCGACCTTTACACCCATACTGAGTAACTCCGCCAGCATGTCCGTCAGTATGGATTCTACCTCCTCTTTTGACCTCATCCTCTTAAAGCTCCCATCAGCTATCATACCAAATGTCGCTTTAATTTCCAATTTACCATCCTCAAGAATGCGTTTTGTGTATTTAGTTGCATCATATTTTGTGACCAGATGCTCAAGAGTTTTTAAAACTTCGTTAAGTTTCTCATTAACAGAGAGCGTAAGGGAAATTCCAAACGCTTTTTCATAAACGATGAAGTAGCCCAAATAAACCTGAAAGGCTCCCTCGAAATCTGGCCTAAACCTGCTCATTCCCAATATCACGAATTCTTGCCCTTCTTTTAAAAGAAACCTTTGAAGCAATTCTGTAGGAATCGTTATTGCTAAACTGTTTCCGCTTCGCCTTATCACGCCCCTAAAAACCACACGGTCCTCCATCCATTCGGGCGCATCCTTCTTTTGATTTTGCGACATTTTCCCCAATTTTTAGTACACGTGTAATGCTTTAAACATATCTCTGGTAGTATTTTGGTATGACTTGTTTTTCGGAATTTGTGGACTTTAGGTCTCAAAACTTTACGAAAATTACCCAACTGTTTATATTAATGTGCCCCTAATTTTAACCTTAAGCATATGGGGGCACTAAATGTTGGAAGAAGAAGACATAATATGGCTTCTTAGACACAAAAACAGGCGCAGAATAATCTTGGCCATAGGCGAGGCGGGTAAGATAGGCGCCACAGCCCTCCGTGATAAGTTGGGAATAAGCACCGGTTCACTTTACTACAACTTGCGCCAACTGGGAAGGTTAGTCCAACAAGATAATAAGAGAAACTATACGCTGACCCCAGAAGGGCAAAGAGTTTATAAAGCTTTGATAGAGCGTATGGAGCCCGAGGAGTTGCTTAGTAAAGAGCCTCCCAACAAAGTAGTTTCTGTGCTCTCAAGCATATTCTTCCCGATCAGCCTTTTTACCCCTATCTATGAGAACATGGCTATGAGAATTTTTCTCCCCTTACTCTCTATCTCCGTTATTAGCGCCCTGATGATCTATGCGAAATTCGTTCCGTTCATACTTCACGTGCTAGAGAGGCCACGCTTTACCGTTTTGGAGTTCGGGGTAAATTTTATCGTCAGCGTTATCATTGTTTACATTTACGCAACGATCATGAGTTGGTTTGTAGCAGGCGGTGTGAAAACTTTTAGAGTAACCAGTGGAAAAGGATCTTTATCTCGTATAAAGGATTGGTTCAAGAGCGGTTATGCAGAGCATATCAAGTTTTTATTGTGTCTGTTACTATCACTCCTACCACTTGCGATAATGCCCGGGATCATAACAATAGACAGGCTTTTCAAGCTTAACTTAATACCACCTCCGGGCACTGGTGACTACTTTGTAGCCAGAGACGTGCTACTGCTAATATCACAGGGCATAACCGTAATTTTGATGACTGCTGGTATATCTTACGCTAAAAACATCAAGTGGCAAAGCGCCGCGATGGTTAGCTTCTCGCTACTTTACTTTTCGTTCTTCGTAAATAAAGTTATGGGATTTGTGTGATTTTACTTAACGGTCATTTCAACGCTTACTTCGTCCGGTATTTGTATCCTCATTATTTGGCGAAGGACCCTTTGATCGCTTATGCTCATATCTATTAATCTTCTGTAAATCCTCAATTCATGCTTACGCCAAGTCTTTGTCCCTTCGCCACATGGAGATTTCCTGACCGGAAGGACAAGTCTTTTTCTGGGCAGGGGTATTGGGCCAGAAATCTTCGTACCCGTCTTCTCCGCTATGTCTTTTATCTCCTTACAAACTCTCTCTAGCTTTTCTAGGTCTGTGCTGGTAAGCTTAACGCGTATCATCTGAGGCATCGAAGATACTGCCCCTATCCGTCCTGGATTGCTAAGCCTTCTGTGTTATCTCCTTGACGATGCCGGCTGCTATTGTCATACCACTATCTCTGATTGCAAACCTGCCTAACTCGGGGAACTGGGAGTACGGTTCGAGTGCCGTCGGTTGTAACGGTGCAAGCCTCACGAGCGCTATGTCTCCCGTCTTAAGGAACTGTGGGTTCTTCTCCACAACTTGTCCAGTCCTTGGGTCTATCTTCGCTATCAGTTCAACGAACTTTACAGCCACTTGTGCCGTATGTATGTGCATGACCGGCGTATAGCCAGCCGCTATAGCCGTCGGATGGTATATCACCACTATCTGGCCGATGAACTCCTTCGCTACGCTACACGGATTGTCAGGATGGCTGACAACCATCCCCCTCGCAAGCTGAGACCTTTCTACACCCTTCAGGTTAAAGCCTATGTTGTCACCAGGCACTGCCTGTTGCAAAGGCTGGTGGTGCATCTCTATACTCTTGACTTCAGCCTTTATGTTAGGCGGCATGATAACAACGGTATCACCGGGTCTCAGAACACCAGTCTCAACTCTTCCGACAGGCACCGTTCCTACGCCCTTAATAGAGTAAACTGCTTGTATCGGTATCCTCAGAGGCTTGTCAATGGGTTTCGGTGGCTCTTGGAAGAGGTCCAAGGCCTCCAGCAAGGTCGGCCCGTTGTACCATGGGAGGTTTTTGCTTCTCTCTACTAGGTTGTCGCCCAACCATCCAGAGATAGGTATGAAATGTATCTTTGAGACGTCGTAGCCGATACGCTTCAACAGGTCCTGTACACCTTGTTTTACTTCGTTGTACCTTTCTTGGGACCAATTGACCGTGCTATCGTCCATCTTATTGATTGCGACAACGAGTTGCTTTATGCCTAGCATGAAGGCTAGGAAAGCGTGTTCTCTTGTCTGTCCACCGGGCGCTATTCCTACCTCATATTCGCCCTTCTTTGCGGAAACTACCAAGATTGCGGCATCTGCCTGGCTCGCTCCTGTTATCATGTTTTTCACGAAGTCCCTGTGACCGGGAGCGTCAATTAACGTGAAATAGTATTTTTTGGTCTCGAATTTCTGGAATGCGAGGTCTATTGTCAGTCCTCTTTCTCGCTCCTCCTTAATCCTGTCAAGTACCCATGCGTACTTGAACGTCTCCTTTCCGAGTTTTTTCGCCTCTTCCTCGTACATCTGAATGGTTCTTTCGTCTATAGCGCCCAGTTTATACAGTAGATGACCCATCGTCGTTGATTTTCCATGGTCCACATGTCCGATGACTATCAAGTTTAGGTGTGGTTTAGTAGACATGTTACTTCCACCGCTTATTATTTACGTTCAACGTTTTTGGATTGGATTGGGTATATATAAGCTTGTAGGGGCCTCTCTCTAAAACTTTTTATGCCTGGTACGGCGGTTCCTTACCTTGACGCCAAAGCTATTCTCTCTAATTCAAGCTTCTTCTTTATGGCGTAGCTCTTGCTATCGTTTTGTGAGGCCAATATTATTTCCTCGGCTAAACACTCGTCCACGGTTTTCCTACTCCTGAAACTGGCTTCGCGGGCGGCCGTTGTTATATACCTAAGCGCCAAGTCCAACCTTCTCTGGGGGGATATATCAACCGCCTTAAAGTACACTATGCCTCCATAGCTGAGTCTCGTTACATCCTCCCTCGGTGCGGCATTCTCGAGCGCCCTCACCAAGACCTCCACAGGATTCGCTCCGGTTCTCAGATGTATTATTTCAAGAGCGTTACGCACAATTTTAAGGGCTTTAGACTTCTTTCCACCGTTCCTCCCAGGCCTCATTAGCATGTTTGCAAGGCGTTCGATTATGCTGACGTTAGCTTTTCCAAACCTCCTATGTTCGTGTCTTCCGCCGGAATGTACTATCGGTTTAAGACAAATGTAGCGCTGTAGACCGGGGTCCCTTATCTCGATACCCTCCGTGCTCCATTTATCGAATATCTTAAACTCTACCAAAAAGCATCACCTCTTAGGCTTCTTGACCTTGCCAGTAATTAGCAAGTTAAGCGGGACGCCGTTCACCAACTCTACCTTGTATCTAACGCCTGGGAGGTCACCATAGCTTTTGCCCATGGAACCGCCTATGCCGCTGATTATCACCTCGTCGTGTTCATCAACAACGTTTAGGGCACCGTCTCCCGGTAAGAATGCCGTAACGACCTTACCGTTCTTAATCAACTGAACCCTGACGGCCTTTCTGACTGCTGAGTTCGGCTGCCTAGATTCTATCCCAATCTTCTGCAAAACTATACCACGGGCCATGGGCGCACCTTCAAGCGGGTCATTCTTCAGCTTGAGCCGTAACATTCTGATTCGGTATTTTCGCTGACTCCACCTAAACTTCTTCCTGTTTTGGACTAATTTCCTTGCTGCGAATAGCCCATTACCCATGGCCCATCCTCGGCTAAAAATGGGGTTTTGGTAAGCAACTTAAAAACCCTTCTCTCGGACTCTTTAACCACTAAGTTGAGTTTTAGATCCGGGACTATTAAAAACATAAAAATCGGTCGACAGACCTCGATAACGTATTTTACTGAATAGTGATGTGGTCTATGCTGTAGTGTCGCTTAGCTAAAAGTCTGACAAGCTCTATGGTCTTGCCGTTCTTTCCTATGGCAAGACCCTTGTCCTTTGGTTCTACTGAGGCTATTGCTATCTTCCTACCGTCAGGTCTCGAGGCTATTCTAACCGGTCCGGAAAGCCTAGCCGGCATGAGGGCATTTTTGACAAAAATGCCGGGGTCCTCCGAGAGCTCGATTACCTTGACGCGCTTCTTGATTATCCTAGAGAATTCCTGTATTTTGCTACCGCCCTTACTCAAGACCTTCTTCAGATCACCTTCCCTTACAACGAATACAATCAAGTCACCACTCTCGACACAATCTATAGCAGTTACACCAGTTGCTGCCTCGAATAACGATATGTATTTCATCTCTTTTTCTGTAAGCTTGAATCCTTCACTCAACTTCTGGCGCAACCTCCTCGAGTATGTTTGAACTACCGGGATCTAAGACAGAAAGTGTCGATACCCTAAATGGTTTTCCGAGAATATAGCCAATCTCGTTTGAGCTCAACTCCGTCTTTATCATAGGCACACCTACCATCTTAGAGGCCATGTAAATCCTCTTTTCTATATCTGGTGGGCAGTTCTTTGCCAGCAAAACAAGTTTTGATTTGCCGTTTAGTAACGATAAATAGGATTGTCTAAATCCTAAGATGAGTTTTCCTGTCCTGCTTATTATTTCAAGCTCCTTCCTTATGTTCATCTTTATCACCGACCGCATTATTCAACTGCCCAGCTTGATGCATCATCAGCAACGATACCATACCCGTACCCACAGGTATCTCCTTTCCCATAAGTATTCTCTCAACATTACCTTTCAAGTAATCTACCTCGCCCCTCGCTGCTGCATCGAGTAGCACTTGAACGCTTATTTCAAAAGCCGCTCTGGCGAGTACGCTCTCTTTTAGCTTAATCACACCATGCCTGCCTACCTGTCTTACGCTACCGCTAACTGTCATCATATCTGCCAAGAGTATAAGATGCCTAACGTCGACGTCTAGTCCTTGCTCACGCAACACGTTCTTCGCCTCGTTTATTATAGCGTTTCTTGCGGCCTCTATCCCTAGAACTTCCGCAATTTCATGTATGTCATTCGTGATAACCCTAGTGGCATCAACACCAGGTACCTTTATAACCTCTTTTAGGTTTGATCCCTCCGTTAATATTACGTACTCATCGCCTTCTTGTACAACCAAAGCCTTCGTTATTTTCTTAATTCCTTTAACCGTCATTTTGTCGTCCATCAGTATTCTGTCTCTAAGCTTCTCAAGCGTTTGCACACTATCCTCAGATGGTTTTAAGATCACGGTATTCGTGTCTTTCACTTCTGGCTTGTAAGCTTTCAAGGCATTTTTCACGTCACTTAACGTTATACCCCTTTCATGCATCGCATCCGTGTCCAATGTAATGTTTAGAGTGCCGCGCTTATAGTTTATAACTACTTCGGAAACTATGTCTTTGAGTGCTGTATGTTGTATTTGATTTGCGATTTTTTGTGCTTTGTTCCTATCCTTTGCGAATTCTTTCTGAAGGTATATCCTCATTATGGGTGTGGAGGGGACTTTGCGAGCGTCGACTATCTCAATTAGCCTTGGCAAACCAAGCAATACGCTCTGTTCTCTAACACCGGCAAAGTGGAACGTCCTAAGCGTAAGCTGTGTTCCTGGTTCGCCTATCGACTGAGCTGTCACGACTCCTACGGCATCACCGGGCTCTACTCGAGAGTTCAGATAGATCCTGTATGCTTCTTCAAAAGAGCTATCAACTACACGCTCTGAGGCTTTCATTTTTATGAGTTCATTCGTTAAATCTTCAACAATCTTTTCAGGCATGAGCTCTTTGTAGTAGTTAGACTTTGACATTATATACTCGCTCGATGCAGGCTTCTCTGTTGGTAAGCTCCTCATGAATTTTTCTACTATCAGAGTCGGGTTAATTGGCTGTCCATGTTCACTCTTAGCAGGGTCAACACCATCCTCACCGTACTGGAATTGTATTATTCTTTTCTCATCCGTTGTCCTTACCGTGCCATCGTACTCAACATACAACGACTCTAGAGCGTTTATCAATCTGCGCTGCATGTAACCGCTTTGCTGGGTTCTCACCGCCGTGTCAACCAGCCCGTCCCTTCCGCCCACCATGTGGAAGAAGAATTCTATCGGATCTAAACCGCTCATGAACGAGTTATAGACAAAGCCTCTAGCCCTAGGCGATAGATCTCCTGGTTTAAAGAATGTTAGAACTCTATCCGCGTATCCTCTCTTTATCCTCTCCCTTCTAACCGCCTGCTGACCGACGACAGCCATCATTTGGTCAATGTTAAGCGATGTGCCCCTTGCTCCGGTCTTTATCATTATCAAGGCATTATTTGATGGAGGTATGTGTTGTCTCACAATTTTGCCTGCTGTGTCTCTAGTCTTTGAAAGTAACGATAAGATTGCGGATTCAAATGACTGTTCAGGTGTCTCGCCTGGGTAGACGGGGGCTTTACCCTTTTCATAGTCCGTTTTAAGCTTATTGAATTCTTCATCCATCCTCACAAAAAGTTTGGATATGTCTCGGTAAACTTCAGCTGGCACTGTTAGGTCATCTATGGTGAACGTAAAGCCCCTTATACGCAAGTAGGTATTAGCAAGCCTCACTACCCTATCTAAGAATTCCCTAGCTACATCGGGCCCATAGTCTCTTACTAATCTGTGTATTATGTTGTTTGCTTTTTCTACACCTATGCCGCCCTTATCTATCACGCCCTTTATGAGCTTGCCATCCTGTATTATGACTGGTTCCTCGGGCATAAAGGTGGATCTGAATTTATGACTAAAGTCCTTTGGAAGTAATAGGCTGAATACCTGTTTGCCACTCCATAACGGTTGCGGTTCCTTTACTACCGGTTCTGGTAGCTCACCATCATACCCTATCGCTGAGAGTAAATAGGACAGTTCCTTTAAGCTAAGCAAGGTATCATCTTTCGTCAATAAGTACGTAGCTGTGAGGAAGTCTCTAATAGCTCCGATTATGGGCGTACCATGACGTGGAGATATTATATTATTCTGTACTAAAAGCAGTATTCGAGCTTCAGTTTGGGCTTCTTCGCTCTGTGGAACGTGCAGGTTCATCTCGTCACCGTCGAAGTCTGCGTTATATGGTGTACAAACCGCAAGATTGAGACGGAACGTCTTGTAGGGAAGTACCTTTACTATGTGAGCCATTATCGACATTCTGTGGAGCGAAGGTTGTCTGTTGAACAGCACAATGTCCCCGTCGATGAGATGCCGCTCGACTATGTAGCCAGGTTCTAGAGCGTTTGCCAGCTCATTTAAGTCGTGCGCAAGTTTTAGCCTGATGGTCTTACCGTCCGGCCTGATTATGTACTTGGCGCCCGGATACTTATCCGGACCGTTTCTTACGTATTCCCTTAACCTTTCGATGTTCCATATAGTAACTTTTTCTGGTACAGTAAGTTGCATCGCTATTTCTATGGGGACGCCGACTTCGTTTATTCCAATGTTGGGATCAGGAGATATAACGGTCCTAGCTGAGAAGTCAACCCTCTTGCCGGAAAGGTTTAGCCTGAACCTGCCTTCCTTGCCTTTCAATCTCTGCGCCAATGTCTTTAGTACACGGCCAGACCTATGAACAGATGGCGATATTCCGACCGCTTCGTTATTAATGTAAGTTGTTACATGATACTGGAGAAGGTCTGACAGTTCCATTATTACTGGGGATGGGGACCCGGCGGCTATGTTTTCCTTAAGCCTCTGGGCAACCCTAAGTATGTCTACCAACTTGTGGGTCAGGTCGTCTTCTGACCTAAAACCTGATTCAAGTGTAATGGATGGCCTTACATAAACAGGCGGTACGGGTAAGACCGTAAGCACCATCCACTCCGGTCTTGCGCTCTTAGGGTCTATGTCCAGCAACACTAGGTCATCGTCAGGTATTCTCTCTAGCCTAGCTCTGACAACGTTGGCTGGAAGTCTTACGAGTTCCGATTCCGCCGCTTCTATAAATGTCGTCGGCTTCTCCAACTCGATCTTTAGCTGTTTCTCGCCGCAGTGCGGGCATGTCTGCGTCGATGTGGCCTTCTGTATTACTTTGAAGTAAATATGCCTGTATGGTCTCCCGGATTGCTTCTCCTTCTCTAACTCTTCTTTAAAGCTCTTTATCTCTTCATCGTTCAAAAGTATCCTACCGCATGACCTGCAGGTGGCTTTTAGGAGCGTGTGTATAGTCTTGGCAAAACCAACGTGTATAACAGGGACAGGTAATTCTATATGTCCAAAGTGTCCTGGGCATCCAAGGTAAGTGTTGCCGCATGTCTTGCAACGTTGGCCGGGCTCTAGGGTTCCCAATCTCGGATCCATTACGCCCGTGGGTATCGGAAGACCATCGTCGCCGTATGTGTCAGGGTTTTGTATCTCAGCTACGGACATTCTCCTGATTAAGTCTGGCGAAAGTATACCAAACTTTATAGCGGCCACAGAACCCCTGTAGGACATCTTACACCAACTCCTCCAATTTTATTTTTGGATAAATGCACATGCTCAGCAACTCGTTCAGTAAAAGGTAGAACGCATAAGACATAACGACAGGTTTTATACTCGCATCCTTTCCACATACTCTACATACGAGTCGTTCCTGTTTAAGGTCATAGTATGCAGGCAAGCCGCACTTTTCGCAGAAGTATGCGGTGTATTTGTCGGACTGCTCGAGCAATCTATCCAAAAGCAAGTATGCGGCTCCATATGCGACTAGGCAGTCACGCTCCATCTCTCCAAACTTCAAACCACCACCCCTAGCCCTTCCCTCAGTCGGTTGCCGAGTCAATAATTGCACCTGTCCACGTGCTCTCGCATGTATTTTATCCCTAACAAGGTGATGCAATCTCTGATAGTAAACTACACCGATAAAGATTTCCGCTTCAAACTTCTTACCGGTCAAACCATCATACATCACGGAAGTCCCTGAGCTCTTGAAACCTAAAGCCTCAAGCTCTGCCCTTAATTCCTCAAGCTTCTTTCCAAGGAAGGGCGTTCCATCGACCGGTTCAGCCTTTATAGCAGCAACCTTTCCTGCTATACTCTCGATGAGTTGACCGATTGTCATTCTTGATGGGAATGCGTGCGGGTTTATTATCAGATCGGGCACTATGCCATCCTCAGTATATGGCATATCCTCTTGCGGGAAGAGCATGCCAACGACACCCTTCTGTCCGTGCCTCGATGAAAATTTGTCACCTATCTCAACAAAGCATGTGGTCCTTACCCTTGCCTTTACAAGCTTGTTGCCCTCGTCCGTTCTAGTAATAAATATCTGGTCAACGACGCCGCTCTCGGACTGTCTGACAACTTCGGATGCATCTCTCCAAACCATCTCTCTTGCCGGCGCACGCGTATATTCCTCCATGAACCTTGGCGGGCTTATGACGCCGACTATTACCATATTCCCGCTCACGTCGGCCTCTACATGAGCCAGACCGTCCGCGTCTAGTATTCTGTAGTATTGCTCGCCCTTATAGCCTCTTACGGTGGGCTCAGGTATCCCAAATTTATCTTTCTGACCGCCAAGGTATTGTCTCGACTCTACCTCGTATGTCCTGTAGCTTAAGGAGAGGCCTAATCCTCTCTCCACGGACGATTTATTGAGTACGACGGCGTCTTCCATGTTGTAGCCCTGGGCTGACAGTATCGCGACCACCATGTTCTGGCCTATCGGCCTGTTGTTGAGTCCTATCAACTCGACAGATTTTGTCGTGACGAGGGGCTTCTGGGGATAAACCAGCAGATGCATTCTCGAGTCCGTTCTTATCTCATAATTCGAGGCGAAGAAGCCTAAGGCCTGCTTTCCCATAGCACACTCGTAAACGTTCCTTGGGGACTGATTATGTTCAGCGTACGGGATTATTGATGCAACGATGCCAAGCGTCAGGTAGGGGGATATCTCCATATGCGTATGCTCAGGCGTGACAGCATCCGGCGTTAATGCAACGAGCGCATTCTCCTCTTCTTCCGCATCCAAGAATTCGATGATACCCATGGACACGAGGTCTCTGAACCTAGATATTCTATTCTTTATGGCCTCCACATGATTATGGTTTAGTTTCGGTACACCCTTTTCGACGATTATTAACGGTCTTCTAACCCTACCCTCGTCTGTGTTTATCCAGACCTCTTGTACATGTTTGTAATTATAAAGCGCAACGTTCACGTTATTGTTTATCTCACCATTCCTTCTCAGGCTTCTGAGCTCATTAACAAGCTCCTGTCCATTGTGATGGAAGCCTACCAACAAACCATCGACGAACACTTTTGCGGGCAGGAATTTTTTCCGGTTTATGGCTTCGCTTAGGGGCATAACACCAAGTGCGTAGAGCTTATCCAAAACTTCGCGCTTATTCATGGGGAATGAGAACTCTGCTGATAGCGCTAGGTTCTTGACAAGGCCACAGTTACTACCCTCAGGCGTTTCAGCAGGGCATATTCTACCCCAATGCGTTCCGTGGAGATCTCTCGCCTCAAAATGCGGCTGGCTTCTGCTCAAAGGTGACTGTACCCTTCTCAAATGACTCAATGTTGCCAAGTAGTTGGTCCTGTTCAACAACTGTGTTACACCGACCCTACCACCGGGCCAGTTTCCGGTTGCAAAGGCATGCTTAACAAAGTCGGCAACTATTCCTGGCCTAACAAACGTTGATACCGATGTCGGTTGCCTTATGGTTAACAACTTTTCCAGCTGATACCTTATATCCCTTATGAGTTTCAGGAATGCCATCCTATATAGCTCCATCAATAAGGGCGTTGCGAGTTTCACACGCTTGTTGGCATAATGGTCCTTATCGCTGGGCTTCCTAAGACCCAAACTGGTCTCGAGCACCCTGCCCATCATGTCGCATAAGAATATCGCCTTAAGGTATCTCGATGCCTTATCTGTCCCGATATGCGGTAGCAGAACGTTGTCTATCAGTTGCTCAGCCCTTTGTACCCTGTACTCTTCAGCATACCCAAATGCTATCTTGTTGCCTATGTACTTCAAGGCATCTTCAACAGTCTCTATTCCCTCCGCTTCCTTGAAGGGGAGCTCTAGCAGTTCTTGAACTTCCTTCACCGGTGATACGAAGTTTACGATCTCTCTGTCGTTTGTCATACCCAACGCTCTGAGAAGGATTATGATGGGTATACCCTTGTAGATTCTTGAGAAGAAGACCCTTATTGGACCGCCTTCTCTGTACGTAACCTCGACTTTAGCTTGTCTGCCAAACGCAGAAGATAACACAACGGCAGAATATTGTAGCTTGCCACCGACGTCCTTTTGTGTTACGAGTATCTTGTTAGGTGCTAAATCCTCTATGGCAACGATCACACGCTCTGAGCCATTGATTATGAAGTAACCCCCTGGGTCCATTGGGTCTTCGCCTATAGCTAATAGCTCGTCGTGGGTCATCTTTGATAACGGGCATATGTCGCTCTTCACCATCACCGGTATTATTCCAACTTCTACATTTTCAGATGATAGAAGCCTACCATCTAAATACAAGTTCATCTTGGCGTATAACGGTGCCGCGTACGTAAGCTTCCTAAGCCTACATTCAGCGGGCGTGATGTTATCATTGATTGTGCCATCTATTTCGATAACCCGTGGTTTGCCTATTTCTATCGTTCCGAACTTGAAGGTTAATGTTCCGTGCTTTGTCTTGATTTCCTGAACTTCTAAAGAGTTGACAAGCTCCTGGAGACCTTTTCTAACAAAATAATTATACGACCTGATTTGATGTTGAACTAATCCTTCTTCTTCTAGGAAGCTCCTAGCGACGTACCAAAGGTCTTCCACGGTAAGCTTGCGGTCTTTCTCTTTCTGCATGGCTCACTCCCTCACAACCAGTCTGTAATAGACAGACTTTCCAGCAGTTTCGGTCTGCCTTATAATCCTTATCACATCTCCCGGCTTTGCGCCTATTTCCTTAACGACCGGGTCAGAGGCCAGAATATAAGGAAGTTGTTGGGGTTTTATACGATATTTCTTTAAAAGTTCCTCCACCTCTTCCTTCGTCATTATTTCGTGTTTTGGAACTAAGACGTGCTTACTAGGTGAAAACTCTTGGGTCTTTTCTTGTTCTGAGAGTTTAGTCTTGTCGGTCATCTATGATGCTCCTCCAGAGATATACAAATCAATTATCAAGTCTAAGTTTGGAAACTAGCTTAGGTTATTAATAAATCTTCAACGGTGCGCTCTAACTGTTATTAGACTTTTTGCACCCAATCCCGCCCTTTTAGCTTATTTAGGGCGAATTCGAGGCTTGTCTTTTTGTTTCGTGTCCATCTTTTCTCGTCCTCGAGGTCCCTCATAGCATTCTCCACGGCACGCTTTACCAACTCTGGGTTGGCCGAGCCAAAAGTTGTGTAAGAGCGTACAACCCTTGCTGGTTCCATTAGTTTCATGACATCTTCGAGAGTTAGGGGAGCATCTATGCTGAATTCTGCTTTAGTTTTTTGGAACGAGGCTTCATCGAGGTTTCCTTCATACATAAGCTTGCTGATCCTACCTGCGAATGCGTGAGCGTTGCGGAAGGGCACACCGTATTTTAAGGATAGATTATTTGCAACCTCCACGATGCCCGTCGGCGGGCTGCATGCTGCCATACATCTATCCTTATTGACTTTTAGGTTTGGTATGAGTTTTGCCATTACATGCAAGGTTTCTTCCACAATTTCAAATGCCTGCCATAATTTTGGAGTTATCTGTTGGAGGTCAAGGTTGTAACCACTGACTTGCCTCGCACTCATCGTGATGGCAGATGTTAACAGGCCCAATAACTCCGAAACTTTCGTCCTCGCTATTTCCGCGACCACAGGGTTACGCTTCTGGGGCATGATACTACTTGTGGCCGAGAACTCTTCAGGGAATTCTATAAGACCAAACTCTTCCGAGCTAAAGACCACAAACTCTTCGGATAGGGATGACAATATAAGAGCGATGATGCTTAAACATGACAGCGCTTCTATTATAAAGTCTCTTGACGCTGTGGACTCAAGCGCGTTCTGACTTACCTTGCTGAAGCCCAGAAGCGAGGCTGCATATTCTCTATCCAAAGGCACGCTGGTTCCTGCGACTGCTGCTGAGCCAAGTGGTGATTCGTCGACTAATTCGTAAATCATCTTTACATGCTGAAGTGCCTTAAGAAACCTGATCGCGTAAGAGTGCATGACGAATCCAAACGTTGCCGGCGCAGCCCTCTGCAGATGTGTATAGACGGGGAATATTGTCTCGGATTCTTCCAACGCTTTTCTCAACAAAGCTTCGCAGAACGTTACACAGCACTCGTGAATGTTCAAAAGCCTCTCTTTGAGTCTGAGCCTTATAGCCGTGGCAACCGCGTCGTTTCTGCTCTTGCCAAGAGCAAGCAGCGCACCAATTTGAGGTACGTATTTTGTTAATTCGGCTTCAATCACCATATGCACGTCCTCATACTTCGGATCGTCTAGACTTGGCGGCTTTGTTAACATCTCTTGGAGATACCTTTCCGCCTTCTCGGCAAGATCCGAGGGTATTATACCCATTTTCTCCAAAAGTTTCACATGCGTTATGTTTACCAGGATGACGCTTTCCAGTATCTCCTTATCGAAGTGAAGTGATGAAGTGTACCTAGCCGCGTCTACGTCGAGTTCACGTTCGATTCTACCCTTTCTATGCAATCAAGTCACCCTCATTAAATACCGGTAGTTTCATAGCAAGCTCGTGAGTGCTTCTAAAAAAGGCTTGTGCGATGGACGTTTGTTCATCGGGTTTGGTCAATAGATGCGAGTTCAAGTATGCAATTCTTGTAAACTTCTGCTGCGGTTAAAATATCCTTTATGGAGATTCTCTCCAGCGTAGTGTGTGCTAGAAGGGAGTCTCCGGGCCCATAGGCCGCTATATCCGGCGATATTCGATAGATTACGTTCATGTCGCTCGTCCCGGTCTTCATTACGGCCTTCGGCTTCATACCCATTTTCAGCATGCCCCTAATCAAAGACCTAGGAACTGGGCTAGACAGGCTAACCTTGACGGGCTCTGTCCTTTCTAGGACCGAAAGCTCGCAACCGTGCTCTAAACACAGCTCTTCGAGCTTGCTCAAAATTTGCTTCGAAAGCATATTATACGGAATCCTTATGTTGATAACGGCTCTCACGAATTCTGGAAGCTTCGTCGGCCAATCTCCAGCCTCCAAAACAGTTATGCATGCCGAGGTCTCATCGTAACCTCTGCCCGAAAAGTTGCGCTTAATTTCTTCCCAGAGGGTGAAGAACTTATCGAGTGCTGACTCCCCCATATATGGCGCACTACTGTGACCACCGCTTGCGGATACGTTGATTCTAACCGTCAAGCTCCCTCTATAACCTATCGCAACACCGGTAGTCCCAGTAGGTTCGCCAATTATTATGTGGTCAGCCTTGAAGCCAGAATTTACTAAATAGTTTGCGCCCTTGCCTTCCCTTTCCTCGTCAACGAGGCATGCTACAACAACTCTAACGTCCTTAACGCTGTCTTTAGCCTTGGCAGCACCTAGAAGCATCGCCATAAGCGGTCCCTTAGCATCAACGGCACCTCTGCCCCAGATTTCATCGTTTGAAACCTTTACCTCGAGCTTACCCGGGACGGTATCCATATGGCCAGCAAGAAGAATGGTTTTTCCGGAGCCGTATTCTGCGATAAAATTGCCTACTTTGTCTACGCCATAATTTTCATAACCCAGATGTGAACATATATCTTGGAGCGGTTCATGTAGCTTCCACTCCTCACCAGAAGGCGTGTAAATATCTAAAATCCGAAGGAACATATCCCTTACTTCGTTGATAGACATCATGCTTCAGCGCCTCCCTTTTCATACTTCCAAGCCGACAAAACCTCTTTGATAGTTTCTGAGCAGAATTTTATATCCTCATTGGTTATCAAGTATGGCGGCAGCAGTCTTAAAACCGAAGTTCCAGCCTTTAGGCACAGCAAACCCTTCATCTGCAATTCGCGTATGACTTCATCCGGAGGAAATCTTAACTCTATCCCTAACATAAGCCCCTTTCCCTTGACGCTGCGCGCCACATGGGCGCAACACTCCACTACATTTCTTAGCTCTGTAGACAACCTTTCTCCTGAGAGCGAGGCCTTTAATGGGACGGAATCGTCAATCAAAGCATCTATGCCCCCTGAGACTGCGGCCAACGCTAATGGATTTCCACCATGCGTAGAACCGTGCTCGCCCTCACGTAATCTCTCACCTATCGATGTTTCAACCGCTACTACGCTCACTGGGAAGCCTCCACCTATTGACTTGCCCGCGACCATTATATCGGGCCTCATATTCAAGTGCTCGTGTGCCCAAATCTTGCCAGTCCTACCAAAACCAGCCTGAACCTCGTCAACTATGAGAAATGCTCCAGCCCTCTCGCAGACCTCCATCAAAGCTTTTGCAAATTCCTGCGTAGCAGAAGTTAAACCACCCTCGCCTTGGACAGGCTCGAACAACACGGCGGCAACGCTTTCGTCAACTTCCGATGTTATTGCATCAACGTCGTTGTAGGGGACGAACCTCGTCTCCCATGGAAATGGGTCGTAACCTTCCCTGTACTTTGGGTTCCAAGTGACCGACAGGGCACCCATCGTTCTTCCATGAAAAGAATTCCTGAATGCTATGAAGCGCTTCCTTCCAGTCACCTTGCGTGCAATCTTCATAGCAAGCTCAACAGCCTCACTCCCGCTGTTCAGAAAGAACACGTAGCCCATGTTGCTCGGAAGTATCTTCGAAAGCTTCGACAAAGCCTCATCGGCGATGTCTGTCTGGAAAGCCGGTGTAGCCGTCATGATAAGCTCCATCTGACGCTTTATGCTCTCCACCACCTTTGGATTCCTGTGACCAAGAAAAGCCACACCGTGTCCCGTGTGACAATCCAAGTATCTCCTTCCTGCTTCGTCCCACACGTACTGTCCATAAGCCCTTGATAGTTTAAGGAGTCGCGGCTTTGCGAACGGAATTATCTTCAAACTCATCTTTTTAACACTTCTACCGTCGAGGACACTATCTTGCGAGGTAAATCGTAGCCGGTAACCCTGACCGTGTTCTTGAACTCGACCACAGCGTTCACTTCGGATACCAATATCCTGCCGTCCTCGTCCTCCATCAGGTCAACACCCAAAACGCCGCCGCCCATCGCCTCGCCTGCCTTTATGACCAACTCCTTCATGCTCTCGTCCAAGTTAGCTGGCTCCGCCCTCGCACCAAGCGCCGTGTTCGTCTTCCAATTCTGACTTACTCTGTAGATGGCGACAGGAACTTCTCCCCACACATAGTAAGCTCTTATGTCCCTTCCAGGCTTTCTGATGAATTCTTGGATGTAGTGTATCTGAAAGTGGGGCGAGGGCATGTTCTCCCTGAAATCCAGTATATCTAATAGCGAGGGCTCGTCATCGGCCTTGGCTATCATCCGGCCCCAGCTCCCGTATATCGGCTTTACCACGACAGGATACCCTATCATCTTTGCAGCCTCGAGCGCCCTTACCTTATCGAAGGCTATCATCGTCCTCGGCACGGGTACGCCTTTATTTGCTAGCACCATCGTCGTAAACATCTTGTCGCCGCAGTTCCTTATCACCTCGAAGTCGTTCACGACAGTGACTCCTTGATTCCGTAACATAAGCGAGGAGGCCAGAGCCCTGTAAAAGCTCACGCATCTTTCGAATACTACATCGAGCCCTCTGCTGTTGGGTTCGGTGAGATGAAAAACAGATTCTGGAACGTGGATAAGTTCGAGTGTATAACCTAAATCCTTGATGGCATATGCGAGGGCTTTCTCTTCCCATCTCATGATGTCGTATGCCAGTCCAACCCTCAATAGAGTTTCACTGTCCCCAGTCTTCTGCTATCTCCTCAGCTAGCTTTAACTCGAACTTTCCTTCGTTTATGACAAGCTCTAGGTGGGCTCCGCACTCTTCATGCTCGAAGAGCTCGCCTGGCAAGGAGTCTTCGGGTATGTCCAGCTTACCGCCACATATCGGGCATGTAACCTTTACCATGTTTCCGACCCCGCAGTCTCGCTACATTTTTCGTAGCAGAAGTTGTATAAATGTTTTAATTTTTATGCGGTAAGGCCAGCATTTCGGACTAAAAATACGATGTTCGGACATATTTTCGACATAAAGCGTAATTGGATTCTACAATTGCTGAAAGTTGCGCATACTTACTACCGTACCGTACTCATGCTCGAGCACAGAGAGGGGTTCTTCGACGAGGCCTGAGCAGATTATGCAGCGTTCGACGCCTGCCTCGACGGCTTCGGCCGCCAACATCACCTTCCTGTTCATGCCAGCACCTATTTTGGGCAGGAGTTCACGGGCTTCCCGCGGCGTTATCTCGCGTATAAGTTGCCCGTCTAAAATCAGGCCTTCCACGTCCGTTAATATTACTAGGGCCTCAGCCCTCAAAGCCCTCGCTATAGCCGCGGCGGCTTGGTCGCCATCAACGTTTAAGAGCTCTCCTTCAGTGCCTAACGCGACCGGCGAGATGACGACGACGTATCCCTGCTCTACGAGTGTCCGGGGTAGCTCTGCATTCACGGAAACTATTGTCCCGGTATAACCACCGTCTATGACCCTCTTCCTTCCGCGTTCATCGACCACCACTATTTTCTTCTTCCTCTCAGCCCTCAATACACCAGCATCAACCCCGCTTATCCCAACCGTTCTGACGCCTCGCTTTTCAAGATACGAAACTATCTCCTTGTTGAGTTTGCCCGACATCACCATGTTGTAGACGTCCATTTCGTTTTCATCAGTATACCTGCTTCTTATGCCCTGTGGCGACGTAACGAATTTGGGTTCTATGCCCATCCTCTTGGAGTATTCTGAGACTATATCGCCGCCGCCATGCACAAAAATTATGCCCCTCTTTGCCCTCAGAGCTATGCTATCCAAGATCCTGTCCCTATTCTGCATCAGAGCCCTTCCGCCAGCCTTAACCACTATCATGTTTCCCGCAAGCTCGTGAAAACGTTGCTGTCAATTATACATTTCCCTAGCCTACACGTTCGGAAATTTGTCAATATTATCGCCCATCGTACCAAGGCTTATAAATTTCTAGCAATAAAGCATACATTGCTACAATCTAACAGCGGTGATTGGCGTGTTAAAAAACAAAGTCAAGCAGTTGTTACATGATGGTAAAGTGGCCATAGGTGCTTGGGTTTCGATTAACAGCATAGATGTTGTTGAAGCTTTATCCAGAGTTGGTCTTGATTGGCTTTTATTCGACATGGAGCATGGCTCTTTGGAGGTAAACGACGTTCAAAGGCTTTTACCAGCAACTAACGGCACGGATACCGTCCCGATTGTTAGGGTCCCGTGGAATGATTTCGTGACCATCAAAAGAGTTCTGGACGTGGGCGCATACGGCATCATGGTTCCATGGGTTAACATGCGTGAAGAGGCTGAGGCAGTTATCAAAGCCGTGATGTATCCACCAAAAGGTATTAGAGGTTTTGGCCCTAGAAGGGCAGTATATTATGGGCTAGAGTCCAACACCGAGTATTTTAATAGAATCGGCGACGAGGTGCTCGTGGTTGTTCAAATCGAAACAGAAGATGCGATTAATAACATTGACGAGATACTTTCGGTCAAGGGCATCGACGTAGCATTCATAGGACCGTATGACTTATCCGCAAATTTGGGAGTATTTGGGGACATCGAGCACCCAAAGTTTAGGTCGGCTATCGAGAAAGTTTTGAGTTCATGCAAAAGAAAAGGTGTTGCGCCTGGAATGGCCGCGCTTTCTGTTGAGGATGCTGTGGAGGCTATCAAGAGGGGCTTTAAGTTCGTATCGATAGGTTACGATATATTCGATTTGACAAAGACCTACCGTTCTAATGTTGATAAGGTAAGGCGTTACTTAAGTTTCCTTACGTAGTTCACCAACGTTCCTATCTTTTCTATGTAGATTTCTACCCTGTCACCGTCTTTGAGCTGCACATCTTTTCCAGGAATTATGCCTGTACCCGTTGATACCAGCGTCCCAAGGGGTATTACATTATCTCTCAGCAAATATGCGACTATCGTTTCCAACCTCTTCTTCATCTTTGAGGTATTCGTTTCACCAGAGAACACTACGTTGCCATTCCTTAAAATCCTCATTTTTATGGCGAGATTATGCGGATCCGGAATTTCGTCGGGGGTTGTTACGAACGGACCGAAAGAAAAACAGCCCTTATAGATTTTTGCTTGTGGCAGGTAAAGAGGGTTCTGAGCTTCGATATCGCGTGCTGTCACATCATTACATATAGTATAACCAAGGATTGACCCATCCACATCCAACACGATGCCGAGTTCAGGTTCGGGCAACGTCCAAGTAGAGTCGCTTCGAATGTTGATGAAGTCTTCGTGCCCTACGGAGCGTCTCCCACCGGCATCTTTGAAGAATAGCTCAGGTCTCTCAGATACATAGGCTATTTCATAAATGCTCTCACCTTTGATCATTGCGACGTCCTCTTCCGTGTATCTGACTCTAGCCCTTTCGTAAACTATGCCTGCGCCCCATATTTCTGGTGGATCATAAGGTGTGATTAGCTTCTCATTCTTAAGCAGTTCATCTAAAGTTAGACTCACCTTTTCATAAGGACCTATTTTGCGTTCTTTCCTGAAGGTTACTAAAACGCTTAACGGGTCGTCCGGTCCTCTAAAAATTTCATCATCTTTCTGAACATACGTGTTGATCTTGCCCCTACCATTTACAGTCCGGAATACCTTCATCGTATCTCACTTCATATACACTATAGTGGTTATTATTTTTTGTGAAGTTTTCTTCAAACAGGTCTGATTGCTGGAAAGTTCAAGCCGGTTTTCTCGTCGAATCCTAACATTATGTTCATGCATTGTATAGCTTGACCTGCTGCACCCTTTACTAAGTTGTCAATTGCGGCCATTAGGGCTGCTCTGCCAACCCTTTTTTCGACAGCGAAACCTACATCTGCAAAATTACTACCTATGATATGTTTTGGATCGGGATATTGATACGGTTTACCTCTGACTATTCTAACAAAGGGTTCCTTCCCATACTCAGCAGCATAAACTTTCCAAACATCTTGTTCGTCCATATTGGAATCGACGAGCCAAACATGTGAGGTTGCTAGTGCACCCCTTACGCTTCCCACGGCATGTGGGACGAAAGCTATCCTTAATTCTCTACCTGCTATTTGTGAAAGTTCTTGTTCAACTTCTGCCACATGTCGATGTCCTGATGCTTCGTACGGTCTCATCACGTTAGCCCTCTCTGGATGATGTGTTCCAGCTGTCGGTATTCTTCCTGCTTCGCTGCTTCCAACTTTGACGTCGATAGCTATATGATCTAAGTCTATGATGCGAGCTTTAACCGCAGGTATGAGGGAGAGAAGGGCAGCTGTGGAGTTGCAGCCCGGACATGCTACGAGCTTTGCGGACGCTATTTCTTTCCGATGGAGTTCTGGTAGACCGAATACTGCCTCCTTAAGTAGTTCCGGCTTCGGGTGCTTCATTTCATACCAAAGTTCATAGTCCTCCGTTTTCTTTAACCTGAAGTCGGGGCTTAGGTCTATAACCCTTAGACCAACCTCCAGTAATTTTGGAGTATAATTCACCGACACACCTGCAGGAGTGTTCACAAATACTAGGTCAGAATCTGAAGATATCTTGTCTATGTTTACCTCCGAGAATTTCATGCCCGAAAAGAAACCTCTTAAGTTCGGATGGACCAACGTCAGGGGCTTTCCTGCATACTCTCTAGACGTTGCGTATAGGAGCTCTACCTTATCATGGTTTGCAAGTAATCTGAGAAGCTCGCCCCCGGTGTAACCCGAGGCACCTATTATCGATACCTTAACCGTCATCGCTTAAGCACCTTAACTATGTAGTTGGCCAAATCTGCTGCCACATTTCTCTTAGTTGCTTCTATGAAGGCTTTAAACTCTGGCACACCATTCACTTCGTTTAAGAAGTAGCCATCCGATTCGAGTACGTCTACGGATACGAATACTCCCTTGACGGCGTTTGCGGCTTTTATGCAGATCTCCCTCAATTCATCATCCGGCTTGAAACCTACGGCCTTTGCTCCGAGCGCGACGTTCGATCTCCACTCGTTTTCCTGCTTGTACCTGTACATAGCACCCAAGACTTCATCATCTAAAACTATTACCCTTACATCCCTTCCGGGCGTCTTTATATATTCTTGGATTATATGCGTCTTAAGTTGCTGACTCGTCATCATCTCACGGTGTTCCAAGAGGCTCCTATAAGTGGTCTCATCCGACACGAGGGAGACCAACCTGCCCCATCCGCCAATCGGAGGCTTATCGACCAACGGTAAACCTATCAATTTACACGCCTCTTCTGCGGACTGTATCGTCAAAGCCACTATGCTTTTTGGTATTCTTAAACCGGCCGATGCCAGTTTGGAAAGCGTTAATACCTTATCGCCGCAATTTATTATAGTATCAGAGCTGTTTATCGTGAAACTTCCGGAGGCCTCCCTCACAGCAGCTGAGTACGCCGCCCTATACATAGACATCGGTCTGACGATGCATACTCTTGGCGCACCCTCATTAAAAACCAAGGGCGTATCCTTAACAGTCGTCAGTTTAGGCTTTATTCCCAAATTTGTTAAAGCCCTGATTATCAGCTTTTCTTCTATCCTTGGTACATCATAAAGTACCTCTACATCGGAATTGAATGCTTTAACAGGCGGCAATTTTTGGCATCACTACCTCAAATTCTTTAGAAAAAAGGACTATTTAGCTTAATATAAATTTATATGCTTAAAAGCGTTCCAAAAAAATTTAATGCGTCATTTAAGTTTATGTAAAAAATTTTAATCTAACGTACGGGTGCCTAAAGGACCTTAACGCTCCCTACCGGCCGGCAGGACCGAATTAGTTCAGCAGTCTCGAGAAAAATTTTTCTGAGGTGCTGAACTAATTGCCTGCGCGACCATAGCATAGAGATTTAACGAGGTCCCGAGTGAGCTATGGTTGTAGAGTCTAATGAAGAGGGCGGCGTATCTTTTGAATCTTGAGTCGCTCACGTACGATGAGGCAATCAAGCTTCAATCGGAGATGGCAAGCATGGTCTCTGAACATGACGTCTTGGAAAAGTACGAGCTGTTCTGCGGGGTTGACGTGGCTTACTCCAACCAAAATGCCGTCGCAGCTGCCGTCATACAGGATAAGGACGGACGTATAGTTGAGGTTAGTAAGCATAGATGCGTGGTTCGACATGTTTACGTTCCAGGCCTTCTCTTTCTTCGTGAGGCACCCCCCATGCTTAATGCCATCAAAGGTTTAAAGAACGATTTTGATGTCCTTCTCGTCGATGGTAACGGAAGACTCCATCCTAGGAAGTTTGGCATCGCATGTTACATCGGTATAGTGCTGGATAAACCGACAATAGGTGTGGCGAAAAAGCTCCTTTGCGGCCAAGTTAAAAGGGTGAATAGTAGAAGGGTCGTGATGTTGAATGACGATGTGGTCGGTGAGGAGGTGTTTAAGAACGTGTATGTTAGCGTTGGTCATAAGATATCCTTAAGCACCGCCACAAAAATTGTTAAAGGGTTGACAAAGAATGGCCAAATGCCGTCGCCGATTCTCGCTGCTCACAAGATAGCAAATGAAGAATTGGGGCGAAAAGTATAGGTTTTGTAGCTATTCCTCTTCCACGAAGTCGGATATCTTCGGTATCTCTGGTGGAAGTCCCTTTCTCTTCCTTATCTCCGCTATGACCTTGTCCCTTATTGACGCTGGAACGGGTTTCCAAGAAGAGAACTCGGTCGCCCAGAATGCCTTGCCCATCGTCACGCTTCTCATGACCTCGCTCAAGTCGAAGGTCTCAGCGGCCGGAATTTCGCCCTGTATTATCGTTATGTACTCAGCTTGTCTTATGTCTAGAACCTTTCCCCTTTTCGAGCTTATGACGCTAGTCACGGCGCCCATGAATTCAGGCGATACCTTTGCCTCCAACTTTAGTATAGGTTCCAGCAACACGGGGTCTGCGCTCAGTATGCTGGCATAGAGGCTTCTCCACGTCGCCGGCGCTATCTGGGCATAACCTCTGTGCACAGGGTCTTCGTGCAGCTCTACGTTAACCAGAACCGCCTTTACCCCCCTCATGGCTTCTCCGGCAAGCGGTCCTTCTGAAACTACCCTCTGGAAGCCGCCTATTATCATCATCTTAGATTCGTGAAGGTACTGAGCTCCCTTCGTCATATCAACGAGTATGTTACCCCTAGAGTCAATGCACCAAACGTTCCTAGCTTCTTCAGCATCCCATCCATGGTCTCGCAGTATCTTCGCCACCTGCTTCCTATCCATTTCGTCATAGAGCTCACCAGATCTTATTAACTCGATTATTTCGGGTTCCAGCGGTTCTGCCCTAATGTATATCCTGTTATGTTTGTTCGGCGATTTACCTTCGAAGACCTTCCCAACTTTCTGAATCGATTCCCTGTATAGTATTATCGGTTTGCTTGGAATGACTTCCAGACCCGCCTTAGCTATCCACGTCAAAGCTATCTCTAGATGTAAAGTGCCCATGCCACTTATCAGGTACTCACCGGTCTCGGGTCTTACCGTTGTGACCAGCGTCGGGTCTTCTATGCTCAGCTTGTTTAAGAAATCAACAAGCTTCGGCAAATCCTTGCTATGTTTCGGCTCTATCGATATTGTCACTACAGGTTCCGATACATACTTCAACGTTTCGAATGGAACCATTTCTACGGTTGCAAGCGTGTCACCTGCCCTTGCGTTTTCTATACCTAAAAGCGCAGGTATGTTACCGGCCGGCAGGCTACCGACTATTTCCCTCGAGGGACCCATGTATACCGCAACTTGCTGAACCCTCTCTGTGATGTTCCTTCCGACCAGCAACAGTACATTACCATCGCTTACGGTACCGCTGAATAACCTACCCGTTACCACGACACCGGCTTGTGGGTCAACCTTTACATCCGTTACGGCCATCACCGTAGGACCGTTTTCGTCACATTCCATCATGGCCCTACCAACATCGCTATCTAGCGGACCCTTCCATATTTTCGGTATTCTGTACTTTTGAGCTACGTGCGGAGGCGGATGGTGATTTATTACCATCTCGAGAATCGCTTCATGTAATGGCGCATTTTCCCTGAGCCAATCTATATCGCCCTTTGCGAACGCGTTGAGCACATCGCTGAATTTTATACCCTTTTTCTGGGCTTGTTGTAAAGTGAATCCCCACCTGTCTTTTGCGCTGCCTATCGCCACGCTACCGGCGGCCATGCTAACCTTCCACTTATCCCTAAACTCTGGTTCAGCGTACATTTCTATCAGTCTGTTAATATCCATGATTATCCTACCCAACGTCTCCTGAATCCTCTCAGGGGTCAGCTTCAGCTCCTTAACCAGCCTATCGATTTTGTTTATGTATAGAACCGGCTTGACCCTTTCTTGTACCGCCTGCCTTATCACGGTCTCGGTCTGAGTCATGACGCCCTCGACCGCATCCACCACAACGACCGCACCGTCTATCGCTCTCAAAGCCCTCGTGACCCTTCCGGAAAAGTCGACGTGTCCAGGAGTGTCTATGAGGTTTATTATGTAAGGTTTCGAGTCCATTTCATAGTAGAGGCTAATGTTAGCTGCCTTGATGGTCATCTGACGCTGTTGCTCTTCTTCAAGATAGTCCAGAGCTAAAGCTTTTCCGGCCAAAGATGGTGAAAGCAATCCTGCTGCCGCTAGAAGACTATCCGTTGTAGTTGTCTTTCCGTGGTCTACTTACCCCCTAAGGATTACGGCATCCTTAGGTATGGGCTATGATGCCGACGTTCCTTATACTATCCTTATTCTTCAGAATGTCAACGACTTCGCTGATCTTCTTCACTCTGGGCATTTTCCTTCAACACCTGAAGTCTCGTTTAAAATACTGCCATATATAGTTGCCACCAGGGGCGTCTGCCCAAAAGCCATGTTCAGGCTCGTATAGAGCTTTTAAAATGTTCTGTATATCATGCAAGGCCTTATTTTTAAAGCTTACTCAAATCAAAAGCGATGGGCGCTTTTGATTATATGGCCTACTTACGTCTTAGCTAAGAGGTGTTGATAGAGGTAGTGAATGAAGTTGTTAAGCGTTCTTTCCGAGTTTTGCCATTACGTCGTTGTATATTTCTGCTTTTGTCCTTCCTTCGGTTGGTATGCCTAGTTTCTTTGCCACATCTATAAGCATCTCAGCGTCATTCTTCAACGCTTGAACGTCTACACTCGAGAGAGCCCGTTCCTTAACCTCTTCAGCTTCCTTCACTGCCTTTTCAAACTCTTTCTTGGCTCTGCCCAAAGACCTTGCCAGCTCAGGTATCTTACTCGGACCCCATATGAGGAATATCACTATAAGAACTATAATGATTATCCACTCTATCCCGACTATTGCCATGGTTATTCCGTTGTTAGATATCCAAAACTCGTTAAAAAGGATTACGTATACAAAAATTTTTAACATTGCCCATCAGTCGGATTTCCATACGTTTTTATACAGGCAAAAGGTTTTGAAAGTTGAGAAATGTCGGGAGAGTTCAAGTACGTCGTTAGAATATTGGGCACGGACATAGACGGGACGCTTAAAATACCGTATGCCCTCGCAAAAGTGAAGGGTATAGGGATAAACCTAGGCTATGCTATAGCAAGAGTTCTAGGACTCGATACTGAGACAAGGATAGGCTATCTAACAGAGCAGCAACTCCAACGTATAGAAGCCGTTGCAAAAAATCCCTTGGAGTATGGCATACCGGATTGGATGATAAACAGGAACAGCCCGGCTCCAGTAGAGAAGAAACACCTTATTGGTGCTGACTTGGAGCTTGCAATCAAAGAAGACATAGAAAGGGAGATAAGGATAAAATCTTGGAGGGGTGTCAGGCACTCGTTAGGCCTTAAGGTAAGGGGACAGAGAACCAGAACAACCGGTAGAAAGGGCGGCCCAGTCGGAGTAGCGAGGAGAGCGGCCAAAGCCGCCGAAAAGGAAAGCAAAAGCAAGTAAAATAGAGCGTATCTCTACTCAAACTCTTTCCTAGCTAGTTCTGCACCTGCCACTAGAGCTTTTTCTTTTTCGTAAGCAACCTCCCACGTTCTCGTCCTAAGGCCACAGTCATTCGATGCTATTATCTTGGATGGGTCGTCCAATAACTTGGCCGCATACAGCAGCCTATCCCTCACAAGTTCCGGCGATTCTATGAAGTCTGTATGCACATCTATAACACCGGGCGCCACTTTCATCTCCGCTCCATACTCCTTGAACAATTTTAGCACAGAGTATCCCGGTCTGGAGTTTTCATCCCTACCAAGCATCCTCGTATCCCTGTTGGCACACTCAATCGATATATGCTCAGCCTTTAGGTCCAGTATGTGTGGAAAGAGGAGTCTGTAGTCGCTATAACATATATGCACAGAAAAAATGCAGTCGAGTCCTTTCACGGCCTCGTTAAACCCTTCCACGAATATGTCAACCTCATCTGATTTCGTCGTGGCAGCAGGTTCATCTATCTGAATCCTTTTGGCCCCGACCCTTATGAGGGCTTCCAAGTTTGGCCTTATTACTTCTTTTACAAGGTCGAGTACCATATCGCGCTTACTCATTCTTCTCCTTTCTATCGGGTCATCGACGTCTAACCTTCTTTTTACATAATACTCATCGAAAGACCAGTCCGCTAACGTGTACGGTCCTGTTATTGGAACTTTGAGTTCACGTCTTGCTTTCTTTTTTGCAAACTCAAATTCCTCTATATGGTAAGGTTTTATTAATGATGGTCTCTCAAAAACTGCGGCCTTTTTGAAAATTTCAAAATCCCAGACTTTGACGTAACCTACAAACCTGAACCCTTTCACGTGCATTAAGGGATACTCGTACATCTCGACCCTTCTTTGCTCACCATCGTAGACGATGTCGAGCCCTGCCGATTCATGAAACCTTATACCGTATAGCGATGCCCAATCTTCCAAACTTTTTAATTTCTCATCGCTTTGTATGCCGGGCTTAAGTTGTGCAATTAACTCTTCAAAGTTTTCTACACCTATGCGGATGGCCCAATCCCTTGAGATTCTTATATGCTCCTCAGATAGCCTCCTCCGCAAGAACGGTGCTTTGGAGAGGCTTCCAACCTCTTGTGTCGGGAATAACCTATGGATGGTTATAGACTACACCTCCTTCAGGAGTTTTAGAGCTGAGCCTATGTTCCTTATTTTTATGTTTGCTACAGTATTCGGTAAAAACTCTAATCCAGCACTCGGACTCACGTACACTTGTTTGACCGAGGTTTCTGAAAAGACCTTCATGACTGTTGAGGCAATCTCGTCTGGTGTTTCGATTACCGTATTTCGGGCGTCGACGCAACCTATTCCTAAAATTTTTGTAAAATCGTAATCCTTCAAGTCCTTGAACGGTGTAGCTGTCATATCTACACCGATTATCTCGACCGGAAAATCTAAAAGCTCGGGCATAGCGTTGCCAACCCTTCCGAAACATGTATGTATGGACAGCGTACCTCCGTATTTTCTTCTTATTACATCGACAGCATTCATCGCCAACTCTATCTCGTCCTTAGAAAGTTTTTCGTAGACCAAGCTGGGCGCTGTTAACTGGACGTGTACGGCGGGAAGCGTACAGATTTCTTCCGCCATAGCTTCGGCAACATCATAAACTAGGTCTTCAAATCTTCTGTAGCTTTTGTTAACTGAAAGTTTTGAAAATGTGTATGGGTCAGGAACTACTACCTTGAGCTTTCTTGGTGGCACTAGGTCGTATAAAATCATATTTTCAAGTAGCGGCCTCGTCCTTTCGACCTTTCCCACAACTATGGGTTGTTTGTAGAATACGTTGTTATCAAACCATCTGGCAAGACCGCCAACCTCTACACCGCTTAGTCTTTCCGCGAACGGTCTTAGAAGGTCGTGCCAATTCAGCATACCGTCTATGATTACAGCAAACTCATTTTCCAGCTGCATCTTGACGTTCTCTTCGGCCTCTTTCCTTATCAGTTCATCTAAAGCTTGCTTAGCGAGTTTACCTTTTGCATACTCTCTGTAAGCTTTCATGAGTTCTTCCGAACGCGGTTGCGGACCTACAAGATGCCCTGATACCTTCATACATCAGCCCTAACTGTCCGATCAGAGCCCGCTTGCTTTAAATAAGTTTTTTACTATAATTTTAGATTATTAGCAGCAGTGTATCCTGGGAACACTGGAGCGCTAGGCTCTACGTACTGCTTAGCACAATTAACAGCTATTATGGCCTGTGCAAGGCCTATAGTTATTAAGTTTAATTTGATGGAGTTTCTTGGGCTTGCTACATCACCTGCCGCGAAAATTCCGGAGATACTAGTTTCCATTTTTTCGTTCACCTTTATGCCATGCTCATCCACTTCAAGTCCCCAACTCTTATAGAGCGAGTTGTTAATTTCGTAACCAATTTGCGGTATTAGGGAGTCGACCTCTAGTGTAATTTCTTCACCCGTCTCTACATTGGTTAACGTAACGGATTCAAGTCCTTCCGTACCATGTGCATCCTTTACGACATAAGGAATAAGTACACGAACGTTTGAATTAAAGAGCTCTGATATTTTTGCTTCCTGCGCTCTAAAACCTGCCCTGCGATGGACAAGCATTACTTCGGAGGCCACGTCTTTCAGGTTTAATGCCCAGTCGACTGCAGAATCGCCACCACCTACTATCATAACCTTTTTACCCTTGAATATCCACTTATTCGTGACCGCATAGAAAACACCCCTTCCCTCAAACCTATCAACGCTCGGTATTCCGAGTTTCTTCATAGATATCGCACCTATACCAGTCGCAAGCAAAACAGTTTTACTGTAATGAAGACCTTTCGTGGTTTCTACTTCTATGAGCTTTTCATCCAAGCGTCTTAAAGCGATAACTTTCTCGTTTAACCTAATGGTTGGGTTAAATTGCATGGCCTGTTCCTCTAACTTTTTTACAAAATCCCGTGCAAGTATCTTCGTGTATCCAGGCACGTCACGAATGTACTTATCAGGGTAGAGGGTCGAAAGCTGACCGCCGAGATGGGGAAGTGCTTCGATCAGCTTTGTTTTCATGTTCCTAATACCTGAATAGAATGTTGCGAATAAGCCAACAGGTCCTCCACCGACTATCGTTATGTCGTATAACTCCTTATCCACATCGCGAAAGGACATGCGGACCCCCAACCTAGCTTTCTTTGAAAGCTTAAAAGAAAAAATTAAGCATTATGCCAGCTTCATAATTTTGTAATGTAAAAGATTTTGAGTGTAAAAAAATTAGGGAATTAAAATCGCGATCTATTTTTATAATTCGTAAGATTCTCCTGGTTTCAATACTACAACTTTTACACCTTTTGCCTTCCTTCGTACAAATTTTGCGAATTCGTTCGGGTCCTGGTTTATGAGGTCGAATGTCCCATAGTGGTGAGGTATCACGACCCTAGGTTTTATAAGTGCCGTAGCCACTGCCGCCTCTAACGGGCCCATTGTGTAGAAACCTCCGATTGGTAGTAATGCTACACGAGGCTTGTATAGTTGGCCGATCAACTTCATATCACCAAAGAGCGAAGTGTCACCGGCATGGTAGATCGATACTTTGCCGTCAGAAAGAACAACACCTGATGGGTTTGATGTGCATGAGTGGAAAGCGGGTGTTAATGTAATAGACAGCCCATCAATCTTCACAGTTCCACCGACATTAAGCCCCACAGTCTTCTCAACACCCTGTTCTGCCGCCGCATTAGCAGTCTCGTAAACTGCGACAACATTGGCACCATGTTTCTTAGCAATCTCAACGGCATCCGCAAAGTGGTCAAAGTGATTATGTGTTACAATTATCACATCAACTTTCGAGATTTCGTCAGGCTTTACCGCTGCTTTAGGATTATCCTTCAAGAAGGGGTCTATCAAAACTATTTTATCAGCCATGTTAATTTCAAAAGCCGCATGACCGAGCCATCTTATCGCTACCATGTTGTATATATTATATTTTATGAGATTTAAAACTTCTTTTCGTTCGTTGAATTATAGAAAAGATTTAACAGTTATCGGGGCAGTCAGCTCAGCTATGTCGATGTGGTTCTCATTTATTCTCTCAATGTTCAGAATTATCTTTGTCATATAGTTTCGGATGTTGTCAGGTGCGTAGTTTAAGAAAGAGAGCATCGTTTCATAAAGCCTGCTATACTCGTTCTTTTTCTCTAAAACCTTAAGCGCTAAGGAAACGTCTTCTGAAAGGAAAGCCTCTACCGATTCCATGCCAGTTTTCGTGATTATGTCGTTTAACTGACTTAAAGTGTTCAACATATTTTCAGGCATCTGCGGCCCCTTATTTTTCAACACCTCCATGGATATCGAAGCAGCGTGATCACCACTATCTTCAAGGAATTTTGCAACGAGTCTGAAATCCATCAGTCTGAGTTGGGAGAGGCCCATTTTCTTAGCAATCTCTGGATCCCTTATTGCAAATCGCACTATCCTAACGAGTGTGAAGTAATGTCTGTCGACTTCTTCATCACGTTGCAAACTTTTCTCGGCTAAGTTTAAGTCACCACTTATAACTGAAGCAAAAGAGTCTGACACCATGCTATTAACAAGTGAGCCCATGCGTCTTAGAACTTTATCCGGAGTTACGGCTTCAGGGTCAAGCATTATTTGTATCTCTATGCTGTTGGGTAGCTCCTCGATTATCTCGGCCCCAGCCAGTCTTCTCACACATTTCCTTATTTCATTAACCGTCTCGATCTTGAATGGTTTTGATGATTTTAACCTAATAATGTTAAAGCCCATCAAATAGCTACCGACGATGTCCCTTGCGATTGCCGGACTATCTTCTATTACTATCTCACTCATGTTCTTCGTCAACTTCCTGTCCTCCGGTGTTATGAGTAAAGAACCGTCCTCTAGTGCCTCGACGTTAAGCACAGCACCCTCTGTAATATCCAGCCTCTTAACCCAGCTCTTTGGTAACGTTATTGCGTATGATCCACCGCCAGTGAGCTGTAAAACCCTTTTGTGGGAGGGCATTACTTCCCAGTCTAGATACGATAGCCTACTAAAAACGTTTTTTGGACCAAAAGCCTATTTCAGGCAAAGGGCCGCTTTCTAGAGTTTTTGTGTTAAAAAGGTTTATTACTACCACTTTCCGCTAGGGCAACTAGCACGTCATGCCAGAATGGGGATACTCAATCCAAGGATTGGATCCAGACAAGACCGTCAAGGCTAGCCTCAGAGAGGTAGATCTATCTCCAAAATTTTCAAGAGAAGTCTGTAAAGCTATTGTAGGACTAAAGCTTAGCGAGGCAAAAAAGCTCATGGAAGACGTCATTAATAAGAGGCGCATGATTCCTTACAGACGTTATAGAAAAAAGAGGGCCCACAAACGGGCCACGAAGGGGCCCGGTGGGTACCCCATTAAGATCGCGCGCAAGATGTTAAAACTGTTGGAGAGTTTAGAAGCAAATGCAGAGTTTAAGGGTCTATCGCCTGAAAATATCAGAATAATTCATGCGGCTGCTCACAAAGGCAGGACTATAAAGAAATACATCGAGAGAGCGTTCGGTAGGTCTTCGCCATACTTCAAAACGCTTGTGCATATAGAAGTGGTGGGCGAGGTGGTATAAACGATGTCCGCGATCAAGAAGTTACTTAAAACAAGCATTCAAAAACAGGAAATAGAGGAATACTTGAAGAATGAGCTTAAGGATGCTATATTTGGTGGCGTTGATATTGCCTTTACCCCAATCGGTACAAGAGTTACAATATACGCCATGAGGCCTGGGCGCGTTATAGGTTCTAAGGGACGCGTTATAAAAGAAATATCTAGCGTGCTAGAGAGTAGGTTTGGTGTCGAGAACCCGCAGGTAACAGTCGCCGAAGTAGAGGTCCCGGAACTTAATCCTTACGTCATGGCTCAACGTATAGCGTCCGCTATTGAAAGAGGTGCAAGGTACAGACGTGTGGCTTTTTGGGCATTAAGAAGAATTATGGACGCTGGCGCAAAAGGTGCAGAAATAGAAATCAGCGGGAAGCTTACCTCTGCTAGGGCGAGGAGCGAAAAGTATAGCGAGGGGATCATGCCGAAGTCCGGTGATCCTGCAGAAAAATACGTTAAAAGGGGTACAGCTAGTGTTTTGCTTAAGACAGGACTTTATGGCATAAAGGTCTCGATATATCCTCCGGATGCACCTTTGCCGGAAGAGGTTAAGATGGTTCAGCCTACGCAAGCAGAGAAGGTAGGTGAGGGAAGTGATCAAGGAGCTTAAAGAATTAAGGAGTATGAGTGACGAAGAGTTGATAAAAGAACTCAATAACCTTAGGGCAGAGTATAGGAACCTTATGACTAAGATAGCGACGGGTGGAGCCGTCGAAAAACCAACGAGAGCGCGTAACATTAGAAGGAGAATTGCTAGAATACTTACCATACTTAGGGAAAGGGGAGTGAGAAAGAATGCAATCGCGCGCTGAACTTACCGCAAAGAACATTATAAGGCATGAATTGTTAGGTCTAAGTGTCGATGTGGAGTGGAAAAACGGAAGGCAACAAAAATTCTCTGGAATAGTCGTTGGTGAAAGTAGGAACATGCTCAGCGTGCAACTAGTTGAAGGTAAGAGACGTTTCCCGAAGGCGGCGTGCATATTTTCATTTAAGCTTCCGAATGGGTCTTGTGTGAAGGTAGATGGGGCCGTTTTGGTAGGAAGGCCTGAGGATAGGTTGAAAAGGGTGGTGAGAAAGTGGTAAACGTGAGGAATATAGGTATTCAAGTAAAGCCCCCTGAGGGGACGTGTAACGATCAGTTATGCCCGTTTCATGGTCACCTCAAGGTTAGGGGGATTATTCTTACAGGTACGGTTTACAAGAAAAAGATGAAAAATACAATAATTGTGAGAAGGGATTACCTACATTATGTAAAAAAGTACAAGCGTTACGAGAGAAGAAGGAGCAACATACCAGCCCATTGTCCACCATGTATAGAAGTTCAGGTGGGTGACCAAGTAAAGATAGCTGAATGCAGACCCATAAGCAAGACCGTCAGCTTTGTAGTCATAGAGAAGCTTGGAGGTGATAAGGTTGGCTAAAAAGTCCAGGGCAGTTGCAGCAGTAGGTGTTCTTGAAAGAAGGCCGAACATACCTAGGACAATAAACGTTGGAGCCCATGTCGTGTGCGCAGACAACTCAGGAGCGCGTATTTTAAAAATAATTCAAGTGCACGGTTATAAAGGCAGACTGAGGCGACAACCCGCTGCATGTGTAGGCGATTTAGTCTCAGTTACTGTTGCAAAGGGACCTATAGACCTCAGAAAGAAGGTCATGCAGGCGGTTATAATAAGACAGAAGAAGCCTTACAGGAGACCTGATGGTACTTGGATATTCTTCGAGGACACTGCCGCTGTTTTGATGACGCCGGATGGTGGGTTGAAAGGTACTGAGATAAAAGGTCCCGTGGCAAAAGAGGCGGCCGAAAGATGGCCAAGGATAGCGAATGCTGCAAGCATAATAGTGTAGGTGATATGATATGAAAGTTTTATCAAAGAAACCAAGAAAACAAAGAAAGTTTTTGTACAACGCCCCGCTCCATAGATTATCTAAACTCATGTCGGCTCATCTTTCTCCTGAGCTAAGGGAAAAGTATGGAAGGAGGTCATTCCCTGTAAGAAAGGGCGATACCGTTAAGATACTCGTGGGAGAGTTTAAGGGCGTTGAAGGAAAGGTAATAGGTGTTGACAGGAGAAGGCAGAGAGTGTTTGTCGAGAACGTCACGATAAAGAAGGCAGACGGGCGTGTTAAACCGAGGCCCATACATGTATCAAACGTGATGATAACCTCGCTAAACCTTGAAGATAAGTATAGAAAGCAAGTCCTGGAGGCTAAACTGCTAAAGGAGGGGTAAAGCGGCATGGGTCACTTAAAGAGGTATGCAGCTCCACGACATTTTAGGGTACCTGTAAAAGCCGCAAAGTTTACCGTCAAGCCCTCCCCAGGCCCTCATCCAGCAGATGAATGCATACCCCTCGGTATATTACTAAGGGACCATCTTAAATATGCAGAGACTATGGACGAGGCTAAGAAGATAATCAAGGAAAGGAAGATACTTGTGGATTGGAGAGTTGTAACGGATCACAAGTTCCCTGTCGGTCTTATGGATGTTATTTCGATACCTGAAACGGGCGAGCACTTCCGTGTCATACCAACATACAGGAAGGGTCTTAGTTTAATCAAGATACAAGAGGATGAAGCTAATTTCAAAATAGGAAAAATTATTAGAAAGATGCATGTAAACGGCGGTCATCTTCAATTAACGCTTCATGATGGAAGTAACTTCAGGTTTAAGGAAGTCGGGGCAGATGTTTTATCATACAAAACCGGAGATTCTTTTGTCGTATCCTTACCTGAAAGAAAAATTGTCAAATATCTAAAGCTTTCTGAGGGTAATTATGCACTCGTAATTAAGGGACCAGAGGGAGGGAAGCATGGCAAAGTAATCGAAATTAAGAAGGACGTCGCTTATCCTAATAAACCGACAGTCACACTTGATACCAAAGACGGAAAAGTAACGACCCTTCTCTCGTACGTTATGGCAGTTGGTGAGGATGCTCCTATGGTGAGTTTAGCATGAGTTTGTTGGAAGTTAGTAATGTGATGAAGCGGTTGAGAATAGAGAAGGTCACTGTTAATTGTTCGGTAGGTGAGAGTGGAGCCAAACTAGAAAAAGCAGCCAAGATTCTCGAAAGCCTGACTGGACAGAAACCTCAAATCAGAAAGGCAAAAAAGACCATTAAGGGATTCGGGATACATAAAGGTGAGCCGATAGCCCTCAGGGTTACACTAAGAAAGCAGAAGGCCGTCGAGTTTTTGGCGAAGGCGCTAAAAGCCGTCAACAATACGCTCAAGGTATCTAACTTTGATTCTAATGGGAATTTTTCTTTCGGAATTAAGGAGCACCTAGACATCCCCGGTACAAAGTACGATCCCGCACTTGGAACAATTGGTATGGACGTTTGCGTGCATATTTCGAGGCCTGGCCTTAGAGTTTCTCTGAGAAGGAGGTCGAGGTCTAAAGTTGGCAAGAGTCACAGAGTAACACCAGAAGAGGCAATGGAATACATTAAGCAGAACTTTAACGTTAAGATAGTGGGTGAGGGGCATGAAGCATAAACCACCGAAGGAAAGAAAGTTCGGTAAGGGCGTCGTGAAGTGTAGGCGTTGCGGAACGACAGATGGTGTGATAAGGAAGTACAAGCTCTACATATGCAGGCGTTGCATAAACGAAGTAGGTCCTGAGATGGGTTTCAAGGTTTATGAGTGAGGCGAGCGTCTTTGACGAGGCATGACTTGATTTCGGGTCTTTTCACAACGTTGCAGAACAACGAGATGGCAAGGAAGAGGGAGTGCATTTACCCGGCCTCAAAGCTCATTGCGAACGTGTTAAAGGTACTTCAAAGACACGGTTACATAGGCGCGTTTGAATACATAGAAGACGGTAGGGGCGGAAAGTTTAGAATACAGCTCCTCGGTAGAATTAACAGGTCTGCTCCTATAAAACCTCATTTCAGTGTTCGAAAAGATGAGTTTAAAAAATGGGAAGAACAATACCTACCGGGCAAGGATATAGGCATCCTTATAATAACCACACCAAAAGGGGTCATGTCACACATCGAGGCAAAGTCCCTTGGAATAGGAGGGAGACTACTTGGCTATGTCTACTAAGCTAGAGAGCCTTGAAGAAAGGATACAGATACCCGATGACGTGAAGGTGAGCCTAGAGGATTTTAGGCTCAAAGTTACGGGAAAACTGGGTTCGAATGAGTACGACTTTTCTCATATGGGCATAGGATTATTCTTAGATGGTAAGGAAATCGTGGTAAGGGTACTAGGTAATAAAAGGAGGTCAAAAGCGATGCTGGGTACTGCAGTATCCATTATTAAAAACATGCTAACAGGCGTTACGAAGGGTTTCACGTACAAAATGAAAGTCGTTGCTTCCCACTTTCCGATAAGTGTGAAGGTTTCAGGAGATGAGGTGATAATCGAGAACTTCTTAGGTGAAAGATACAAGAGGCGGGCGAAGATTGTTGGTAATACTAAGGTTGTCGTAAAAGGCGAGGATGTGATAGTATCGGGTATAGACAAGTACGCTGTTGGACAGACCGCCGCTAACATAGAGAACGCCACGCGTATCAAGAAAAAGGACCCGAGGAAGTTCCTTGATGGTATATACGTATATAAGAAAATGGAGGGGCTTGAATCTTGAGCGAAGGATTACCTGAATCCCAAGAGGGAGCGGCCACAACGTCAACAGAAAGCACATCGGTTACAAGGAAGGCGGCAGTGAAGTTACCACTACGCGTAATAGAGCAAAGAAGAGAAAGGCCAGAGTTTGTTAGACAAGAAAGTTGGAGATATAAGCGACTGGACGAGGCGTGGCGCAGGCCAAGAGGTAAGGACAGCAGAATGAGGTTACAAAAAAGTGGCGCACCTCCTCTCGTTAAGATAGGCTACAGGGGCGATAAGGACTTCAGAGGGTTACATCCATCTGGTTTTGAGGAGGTCTTAGTTAGTAGACCGGAGGACTTGGAGAATATAGACCCAAGTAGGCAGGCAATAAGGATTGCAGCCGGTGTTGGAAGACTAAAAAGGATTCGCATAGTAGAGGTGGCACGCGAAAAAGGTATAAAAATTCTAAACCCACCGCCGCAATTTAGGGAGGAAAAAATATGAGCCTTACACTTCAGAAAAGGCTAGCAGCGGAGCTCCTAAAGTGTGGTGAAAGCAGGGTTAGGTTTGATGAGGAAAGGCTTGAGGAGATAGAGGCAGCCATATCTCGAGAGGAAATAAAACGGCTAATAGAAGACGGTGCAATATACAAAATTCAGGAAAAGGGAATAAGCAAAGGAAGGTTACGGGAGCGGAAAAAGCGGAAAGGGCCAGGCAGTAGGAAGGGCGGAAAATATTCTATAATACCAAGAAAGACACAATGGATGTTGAAGGTCAGAGCGCAAAGGAAAGCTCTGAAAAAGCTTAGGGATTCAAAGATGCTCGTGGAAGGTGCTTATAGAAAGGTTTACAAGATGGTAAAGAGTGGAGCCTTCAAGTCCGTGAACGCTATGATGGAATATCTAAAGCAGAATAAGCTGTTGAGGAGGGTTTTCGCGTAAATGTGTGGTTGCGTAGCTCTGCTTAGACGTACACCTCCGAAAAGAAGGCGCATGGGTCTAACGAACTACAGGAAAAGGTTAAAGTTAGTAAAGTCAGGCTTGCCGAGGCTGGTTATCAGAAGGACGAATAGGTACATAATAGTTCAAGCAATCCAGAGCCTGGCCGGTGGTGATAAAACCTTAACGGCGGTAGTATCTAAAGAGCTTAGAAAGCTAGGTTGGAAGGGAGGGTTAAAGAACACACCTGCGGCTTATCTTACAGGACTTCTTGCAGGTATGAAGATGAAGGCATTAGGTATAAAGAAGCTTGTAGCAGACTTGGGCCTATTTTCAAAAGCATCTAGGCTATATGCTGTCATCAAAGGCGTAATGGATGCCGGTATCGAAGTACCGGTTGGTGAAGAGGTGCTTCCCCCAGAGGAGCGCCTCAAAGGCACGCATATAAGGGAATATTTTGAGAAAGTTTCCCAAGAACCTTTTGCTAAAATTTTTACAAAAGTTGACAAGGAAGCTTATTCAAAGCTTGAGGAACATGTAGAAGAAGTTAAGCAGAAAATTCTCTCGGAGGGGTCGAAGTGAGCACGACAGAGTGGGTACCTAAAACAGAACTTGGTAGACTTGTACGGGATGGAAAAATAACATCCATAGATGAAATTTTTTCAAACCATTATAAGATAACTGAGCCCCAAATAGTTGACATACTTCTACCAAACCTCGAGCAAGAAGTCTTGGACATAAAACTCGTCCAAAAGCAGACAGATGCAGGCGAGAAAAGAAGGTACAAAGCAATAGTCGTAGTTGGTAATAGGGACGGGTACGTTGGAATAGGGACAGGAAAGTCAGTCCATATCGTACCAGCCATAGAGAAGGCAATAAATCAAGCAAAGCTCAACATAATCCCGGTAAGAAGGGGCTGTGGAAGTTGGGAGTGTGCATGCAACGAGTTGCACAGCCTCGTAACGAAGGTTGAAGGAAAATGGGGGAGTGTGAGGATTGTGTTAATTCCTGCACCAAAAGGCTTAGGTATAGTGGCGGGCGAGATGCAGAAAGCCGTCCTAGAGATGGCAGGCATAAAGGACTGCTGGACTAGGAGTTTTGGAGAGACGAGGACGACACTTTCTGTAGTCGGCGCAACATACATGGCACTCAAGAATACGAATAAAATAGTTTTGCCATCCCTCTGGAAGACTGTTTAGGGGTGTATACTTTGGAGGTGAGTACGAGTACGTTTTTAGTGGTTAGAATAAAAGGCTCGGTCGGTGCGAGTGAAGAGGAACGTGCAACGCTCAAGCTACTGAATCTACCAAGGGCCAACTATGCCACGATCGTCAAGAATACGCCAAGCTATCTTGGCATGTTGAGGAAGGTTCAACATTACGTGACTTGGGGTGAGCCTACGCTAAAGACAATAAAGAGGCTCTTAATAAAAAGGGGCGAGCTAAGCGGCGGGAAAAAGCTCGACGAAGAACAGGTTAAAACCTTAGGATTTAACTCGGTCGATGAACTGGCCGAGAAGATATTCTCTGGAGAGGTTACGTTATCACAACTAAAAGAAAAGGGACTGAAACCTTTCTTCAGGCTGCACCCACCGAGAAAGGGCTTTAAACACAGTATTAAGAGGCCGTTCAAAGACAAGGGAGAATACGGGTACAGGGGCCAAGAAATAAACGAATTAGTGGTAAGGATGTCTTAGGGTACCGGTTTCCTTTTTGTTCGCATACAGACCCGGGCAGTATCGTGCGGGATTATTTACGTGTTTAACCCGTTAATGAAGGGTTTGGGATAAAGGGTATATTAGGTGTGTCGTATACTCAATAGTGAAGTTTATGCGACTCAAGGTGTTAACTACATGTTGCGGATCGAAAATCTAACAGTCGAAGTTGCTGGCAAGACCGTTATAAGAAATCTTACTTTAGAAGTCCCCAAAGGAGAACTACATGTTCTCTTCGGCCCTAATGGTTCGGGAAAGTCCACGTTAATTAAGACCATTCTCGGCTTCTCCAACTATAAGGTCGTTGAGGGAAGGATATACTTCAAAGATAGAGACATCACAAACATGCCTATAAATGAAAGGGTGAGGCTTGGTATAGGTGTCGTATTCCAGAATCCACCGGCGCTCAGGGGTGTCAAGTTAAAGGATCTTTTGAGCGGCGTTTTTGTCCAAGCGAAAGACGAATTAGGAAAACTCACTAAGGCGCTGAACTTAAATCATGAATTTCTCGAGCGGGACCTAAACGTCGACTTCTCAGGAGGTGAGATGAAACTATCCGAGATTCTCCAGCTGCTAGCCCAAAGACCAGATTTTGCGCTAATCGATGAGCCGGACTCGGGTGTTGATGTCGAAAATCTCGAGAGAATCGGGAAAATCCTGAATGAGTACTTAGCTGGGAGTACGGGTCTGCTTATAACTCACACAGGCCACATTCTTCGATACCTTAACGTGACAAAAGGTCATGTTATAATAAACGGAACGATAGCATGCTCAGGCAATCCGCTCAAAATTCTTACACAGATACTTCATGAAGGTTATGGCTGGTGTGAAAAGTGTCTTTTAATAGGCAAGGGGGAACTTCATTGAATGCCTCACAAGAAGACAGGCCACCAATGCTGAACTTAAGGGAATTCATTAGAGGCGTTAAAAAGTGGACACCCTGCCCCCTCACGAAGTTTCCTGATGATATTGTCGAACGCTCCCTTCAGGTCGGCATAAGACCTGATGAAAGTGATAGATCTGGTACATACTTCCAAATGGATGACGTACCCGTCTTTCATGGGATTAAGAGGGCTTTTGAGGGGAAAGTCGAGATGGGGAGCATGAGGCAAGCGCTTCAAAGGCACGATTGGCTTAAGGACTACTTCTGGAAGCTCATCGACAAGAGCGCTGACGAGTTTACAGAGCTTGCCGATAAAGATTGGGATGATGGCTACTTTGTTAGAATTCTCGAGGGGCAGAAACTAACATTTCCGCTTCAAGCATGTTTGTTCGTCGCGACTGACAGATTCAATCAAAACGTCCACAACGTCATAATCGCAGAGCCAGGTTCCGACGCGCAGATAATCACCGGTTGCACAATCCATCCAAGTGTCAGTCGTGGTCTTCATGTTGGTGTTACGGAGATCTATGTCAAACGAGGCGCAAAGTTGACTTTTACTATGATACACAATTGGGCCCCTAAGTTTGACAGCAGACCTAGAACTGCTATCTTAGTCGAAGAAGGTGCCACGTTTATCAGCAACTACATCTGCCTGAGTCCCGTCAGAAGCCTGCAGATGGATCCGGCGGCACATTGCGTAGGAGAGGGCGCTAGGGCTAGGTTTAACTCTATTCTCTACGTTAAAGATGAAAGTTATGTTGACGTAGGTGCGAAGATAGTGCTTGACGGCAAAGGTTCACGGGGAGAGATAGTATCCAGAGTAATAGCTACGGATAGCGCCCAAGCTTACTTGAGGGGATTGATCGTTGGAAGGAGCGAAGATGGCAAAGGGCATATAGAATGTAGAGGCTTATTGCTTTCAAATAAGGCCTCGATACATGCCATCCCGAGGTTGGACGCAGAAGTAAGGGGCGTCGAGCTGACCCATGAGGCGGCTATCGGAAAAATCGCGAAAGAACAGGTAGAATACCTAATGGCTAGGGGATTGTCTGAGGAAGAAGCGGAGGCTCTTCTCGTTAGAGGGTTTATGGACGTAAGCATATTCGGCCTACCAGCTACATTGAATGAGGAGATACGCAGAATAGTCGAGTCAGCCTCAAGGGCACATTGATAGTTGGCCAAGCTCAACAGAAAAAGACTTAAATTGTATTCGGGAAAATATTCATGTTGTGGCTAGAAAGTACGTCCTTCCGGAGTTACCATACCCTTATAACGCCCTTGAACCTTACCTATCGGAAGAGATTGTGAGAGTCCATCACGATAAACATCATCTAGCCTATGTAAATGGTGCAAATGCCGCTATCGAAAAATTGGAGAAAGCAAGGGCTACAGGCGAGTTGATAGACTTCAAGGCCGTAGCACGCGATTTATCGTTCAATTTGTCGGGCCACATACTTCACTCAATCTATTGGGAGAACATGAGTCCAAGGGGCGGTGGAAAACCTGGCGGTATCTTAGCGGACAGAATTGATAAAGACCTAGGCGGCTTTGAAAATTTTAAGGTGCAGTTGAGTTCCGTAGCCGCGACTGCTGAGGGGTCGGGTTGGGGCCTCTTGGCCTACGACTCCGAGGGCGATAGGTTGATAATCTTACAAGTTGAAAAACATAACAACCAGCTCGTTCCGGGTGCAGTCCCACTCTTGGTTCTTGATACATTCGAGCACGCCTACTATCTTCAGTATAAAAACGACAGGAAAGCATACATAGATGCGTGGTGGAACCTAGTAAATTGGAGCGACGTGGAGAGAAGGTTATCTAAGGTTTTGTAAAATATCCCAATTTTTTATTACGGGGTCACATGAGTGGACTTAATCGCGTTATCCTACTTCTTCGCCCTAACTTCTTCTAATGTTTTCTCGAAGATCTTGTAGGTTTCGTCATCGTAAAGGCAAAAGACAACCCGCTTGAGGTTCTTCGCCTCTTTTTCCAAGAACTCAACGACCGTCGGCACCATTATTCTTGCGCACCTCTCCTTCGGGAAGCCGAATATTCCAGTCGATATTGCTGGAAAGGCTATGCTCTTCAGACCATATCGTTCCGCCAGTCTAAGGCTATTAAGTGTCGCGTCCCTTAGCTTCCTATCCTCGTCGCCTTCGCCGTATCTCGGACCGACGGCATGTATCACGTACTTAGCCTTCAACTTGCCAGCACCTGTAATGACCGCACCACCTACCGGACAATAACCTATCGCGTCGCACTCTTTTTGAATCTCGTAACCTCCTTTTCTGAGTATGGCACCAGCCACTCCCCCTCCCATCTTCAGGCTACTGTTGGCAGCGTTAACTATGGCATCCGTATCCAAATCCGTTATATCGCCCTTCACAAGCTCTATGCGTGGCTCAGCTTCGCATGTCATACCATCACCAAAATATTTACGATAAGGTTTAGGACAAAAAGTTTTCGGAACATATAGCTTAATGGTCTCCCCCTACTTTCTCAATTGCTTTTTTGATGGCTGTCACAGCATCTGATCTCTTTTTGAAGTAGTGTAAATGGGATGGACAATCGCAATCGGTCGAGCCCACACCAGCCAGACTATAATTCGCCATCAAGGATACCATGCGTGAGAGGGCACACTCTGTCCTCCTCATAGACGGCAGAATGCCTATAGCTACAACTTTTGCAACCCGTTTGTTCAAAAGCCTGTCTATGTGCCAGTGAGGCCTTCTTCTGAAAGGGCCTATGTGACGAAGGAGTCTCCATCCAGCTTTTCCTATGGCCGAGCCGGCGTAAACATAGTAGCCTGGTTCTAAGAACCTTGTACCCACGGAGCCGAACGTCACCTTGACCGCTTTGGATAGCCTAATCAACAGCAAGTAGCCGCCAGAAAAATCTCTTGAAATCTTCTTGACCTTTTTAGGATCGTACAATCCTAGATTAACCTTGAATTTCAACAAGAAGTCCGATTGTCAACAACTATTTTAAAATAACTAAACATTTACGGGCATAAGCTGCCAAGTATGGCTTAGCTGTTGGTAACTTTAGGTTTGAGTCGACCGAATCTTTTGATGTAAGAGAGTGGGTTTTTTATTTTACCACAAAGTCTGCCCTGTTCTATACATAAACCGTGCGTTTGCATCGTGCTGCATGAAGGTGACATGTACTTCGTCCTGCTGCCCCTCATGCCTGCTATGTGCTCAATCTGGTACCTCGTAATCTTCTCGTCAAAGTCGCTCCTGTTAGCGTAGATGCTTACAATGTCGTCCACATTCATGCCAATGTTAAGCAGAAAGGATGCGAATGCAAAGTTGGCAAAATGTGATAAACTTTCCCCTTTGGTGAGATTTTGGTGAAGTGCCTTCATGCATGGTGGCCAACTACTTGGTGATAAACCGGAGGCGAGCGTCTCTATCTTATACTTTCTCGCAAGCAGTTTATCCTTCTGCTCCTTTATGAAATCTCGCATATAATCGGGCGGTCTAACGTTACCTATCGCTTTTATCCTTGTTATTATGTATCGCTCGATCGAGCTCCTCATCAGCCTTGCCAGCTCTCTTTGAGTTATGTAGACATAACCATTTTCCAAATACCTATTGACAAGTTTCCACTCATTTGCGTTAAACTTGGATGCTTCTCTAAGGTAATCCATAAAATGTATCATAAGTTCGTAATCTCTATCAAGCTTCTTTCTTACTCTCTTCAAGTCGAGACCCAGTTCTTCTGTAGCCAAAATCTCGACTATCTCCAACCGTTCCTTCGAGATGAGAGTTTCAGCCCTGATGGCCTCGGTTAGTCCAAATCTTCGCGATGCAAAATCATCGTCAAGAGCCGCGATCATGAATGTGGCTAATGGAAACGACAAAAGTTCGACCTCCAAGTCTCTATCCATAATGGCCCCTGCATCACCGACCTCATACGACCTACCACCTCTTTCTAACGCTTCCTCGACCCTAAATTTCGCCCTTTCATAAACTCGGGCGAATTCTGGATTCCCTAGACTTTCTATGTCTATACGAAGTGACGAAACGTAATCCTTGGCAGCCTTCGTGAAGGGATACTTCGCCATCATCTCAAGGCTTAGCAGGATGCTCATTACCTTATTCTAACCTGAAGGACGTATTTAAGTTCCCTTGGACCCTTGGGCCTCTATAGCACGTTGTAAAATATCGCGAAGGAGCTGGTCTTGCGAACTATTTAAAAACTCCTCCCAGAAGTGCTTTAAGGCTCTCTTGAGGTTGCTATTCTTTGTGTATCTGACGGCCTGCATGGCCCTTTCAAAACGGTCCAGCTCTTTTACAAGTTTCGCCTCGACCGTGGACTCGGTTTTGTATTCCTCCCATAACTCAAAATATTTTTTGGCAAGAGCAGGCGGTAAGAACGATAAGATGCGCTCCGTTGCCTTATGCTCTTCCTCCACGGACTTTTCGATGCCAAGTTTGGCCCTGTCTTCCGGTGTTAAATCACCGACTATCGACTCACAAAGGTCGTGTAGCAACGCTATTCTAACAGACCTTTCGGCATTAAGACCTCTCAGGTCAGCCATTACCATAGATAGCAAGGCTAGGTTAAAAGAGTGGTCTGCGACCGATTCAATCCTTTGTATTCCCTTCTTCATCCAACCCCGTCTCTTTATCTCCTTTAGAGTGTAAACATATTCTAGGAATTCCAACAACCGTTCCGGCTCGGGTTCCGATAAACTCATCACCTATCACCTGTTCACCGGTTTTGGTTTCACTAAGACTTTTATAACAAACAAGAGCTAGAATTTTAGGCATATATATGCTAGACGAGTTGGACTTGGCAATAATACGTGAACTGATTAAAGACGGAAGGGCATCCTACAGGAGCATAGCAAAAAAGCTCGGAATATCTGTCGCGACTGTGGCTTCAAGGGTGATGGCTTTAGAGAAAGATGGTATCATCAAAGGTTACACGGCCCTCGTTGATTATGAAAAGCTAGGCTACGAGATAACAGCCATAATAGAACTGACAATCTCTAAGGGGAAGCTAATAGAAGTTCAACGCCAAGTGGCTGAAAAACCTAACGTGAGTAACGTATACGATGTAACTGGCGAGAGTGACTCTATAATCGTTGCAAGGTTCAAGAATAGGGAGGAGCTTAATAAATTCGTGAAGTGGCTCCTCTCGATGCCTTATGTCGAAAGGACTCTAACGCATTTAGTGTTGAGTATAGTAAAAGAAGACCCTAGGTACCCCTTGGGGGCTGAGGAGTAATAGAAAGTATTTATCTTGCCCCTTTTGGTGTGTTATCGATAAACTTTCCTTAACGGATGGCCGGTGCTAGAGATGGGCCATAGGAAGTACTCTGCGCCAAGGAGGGGGTCGCTGGCATTCTTACCTAGGGGCAGGGCTAGCCGCTTAGTTCCTAGGGTGAAGTATTGGCCTGAGTATGAAGGTGAGCCGAGACCTCTGGGCTTTTTAGCATACAAGGCTGGCGTAACTTCAGTTTACTATATAGATACGACACCCAACTCTCCAACCCAGGGGATTGAAGTACAGAAGCTTGCGACAATACTCTCAGCACCGCCCGTGATCGTCGCAGGCATAACCCTCTACAAGAATGAGGGAGGGAAGTTGGTCGAGTTGGTAAAAATATGGAGTAAGAATCTCCCTCCCGATATTAAAAGAAAGATACCCACGCTCAGGCCAAATGAAGATAAAATGTTGAGTCGCATAGAGGAGTTCAGGAAGGACGTATCCGAAGTCAGGCTGATAATAGTATCTCAACCTAGACTCGTCAGACTTCCTAAGAAAAAACCCGACATACTGGAAATAAAGGTCGGCGGTAACGATGTGCAAAAATGCTTAGATTATGCGCTCTCAAAACTTGGCAAAGAGTTGTCACCCTTTGAGGTATTCCGAGAAGGTGAATTTGTGGATGTTATAGCAGTCACAACTGGGCACGGATTTCAAGGCGTAGTCAAGCGGTACGGTGTTAAGATACTGCCTAGGAAGTCCAGGAAGACAAAGAGGGGCGTCGGTTCTATCGGACCTTGGAAACCATCATACGTTATGTACACCGTTCCCAGAGCTGGACAGATGGGCTTTCACCGTAGGACGGAATTCAACAAAAGGATACTCAAGATAGAAAGCGATGGAACAAAGCTCACACCGAAAAGCGGTTTTCACAAGTTTGGAATATTACGTAGTAGCGCAATAGTATTAGAGGGGAGCGTTCCTGGTACGCCAAAAAGACCCATCGTGTTAAGGATCGCGGCAAGGCCACCTACTCATCAAGAGCCGCCGCGTATCACATTGATACAGGTGTAAGCGTATGAGTATCACATCTTCTTTGCTAATTTCCCAAAAAGGGCAAAGACCCAAGGTTCCGGTACTGAACCTTGAGTGTAAAGAGATTGAGCTTGTAGAGTTGCCAGTGGTCTTTGATACACCGCCGCGTGAAGACTTAGTCAGAAGGGCATACATTCATTTGTTGACACATACCCTACAGCCAAAGGGCGCTTCGAAGGCTTCTGCTCACAAATATTCTGTGGAATCATGGGGAGCAGGCTATGGTATGGCAAGGATATCAAGGGTTAAAGGTGCCGGTACGGGAAAAGCAATGTCGGGCGGTTTTGTACCTTCCGCTGTTGGCGGCAGACCCACGCATCCACCAAAACCCGAGAAGAAAATTTACAAGAAGTTGAACAAGAAGGAGAAGCTCATAGCCTTGCTCTCTGCGATTGCTTTTACAGCAATACCAGATGCGGTAAAAGCAAGAGGTCACAAACTACCCGATAATTTGAAACTTCCGATAGTCGTTACAGACGATATTGAGAACGTTAGCAAAGCAAAAGATTTGAAGAAATTCTTAGAACTGTTAGGCCTTAAAGAGGAACTAGAAAGGTGTGAGGAAAGGAAAATTAGGGCCGGAAAGGGAAAGATGAGGGGTAGAAGGTATAAACGTAGAGTCGGTCCGTTGATAGTGTGCATGAATGATAAAGGCATTAAAAAAGCAGCTTCAAGTATTCCTGGCGTTGAATTTACTAAGTTGAATGAATTGAGTGTACTACATTTAGCACCTGGAGCAAAGCCCGCAAGGCTTGTGATATGGTCGAAATCAGCACTACTATCCCTTGACTCAAAATTGGAAAAAATCTTAGCCTAAAGTTCAGAAAAAGGACAGAAGGAGTCAATACATGGAACAGCTGATCTTCTTAATCGTGACACTTGTAGCAATACTTATCGCGATCACCGTCTTCAAAATAAATATCGGAATATCTCTGTTTTTGGGCACCCTGTTATTCGGTCTAATAAGTCAACCACTTCCCGATGTACTGAACACGATGTTTTTAACGCTCATTAATGAAACGACTGTTTTACTGCTAATAATCTCGATAGAGATCGTTTTCTTTGTGAATATTTACTCTGCTACAAAAATGATTGATGAGGCTCAGTCCTACCTCATAGGAAAGATTCGAAAACCTAAACTTATTGCCGTGATGATTCCTTCATTCTTGGGCCTTCTACCCATAGCGGGTGGTGCCCTTCTCTCCGCACCATTCGTTGATAAGATCGGTAACGATCTTGGGCTAAGTAAGGGCGAGAAAGTTTTCATAAATGTATGGTATAGACATTCATTACTTTTTGCTTATCCAATGAACGACGCTCTCATACTTGCTGTCGCCTTAGCTTCCATTAAACTCTCGGATCTAATACTGGTTTTGCTTCCATCAATGCTCATAATGTTCGCATTTGGATATCCATTACTCATAAAAAGGAAAGGGCGCACAAACGCAAAGTTTGTCGAGCAGCGCTCTAGTGGCGTGTCGCTTATCCCATTTATGTTAGCGGTCATTACTGCTACAGTTCTATCAACGGTCCTTAACATGGGATTCTACGGAATAGTCTTAGGGACTATGGTAGGTATAATTAGCGCATTGTTGATAGGCAGACCAAAGGGCACGAGTATCGTGAGGTCATTCATGGATAAAAGAATGTTAACGATAGCGCTCGTGCTTTACTCTGCCATGTTGTTAAGGGGATTTATCGCAAACACTAGCGTACCGGTATTGATTAATACACTTAGTCTTATGCTCCCACGGCTCATTATCGAGGTGTTGCTTCCATTCTTTTTAGGTTACATGTTAGCTTCGATATCCGGAGCCATTGCCCTTTCGTTCGTAACATTCGCAGCAGGGATGACACTAACCGTGTATGAGGTTGCTTTAATTTATGGCTCCGCATTTATAGGTTACACAGTTTCGCCGTTTCACCTTTGTCTTGTTTTCACAGCAGAGTATTTAAAAACCAACATCACGAGTGCTTACAAGTATATGCTACCTGCAGCTGCCGTAACAATACTCTCTTTAATCGCCTTAACGTTCATTTAGCGTTACTACCCTCTCGCACTTAACATCCTAACCGATGAGATAACAACCCACGTTGAAATCGTTAGGGATGATATTAGTTCCGGAATGGCCACACCTTTCCACGGAAAGAGCCAAACCACTATCGCCAAGACTGCCAACAATAGCATCATAATACCTATCGTTATCGAACGGGGATGGGAGATTAAGCTACATATCCCAAAGGCTATTAATGTTAGCGCTACAAAAACAAAGAACGCGACCGAGACGTAGTAGTGAATTATTCCTGCAGTCTCCGGAAAGAGCCCTACCATGAATAACGAGATTGTGCTCAGTGCATAGAGCATAACACTGACCGCACCCAAAACGCCCCTATGAAGTCTTTTCAGACCTATTGCAAAAACGAGTGCCAAAACCGAAGATGACATTAACCCTAAATTGAATATAGGGCCAGAGGGGTATCTCGCACCCAAATCGCTTAGAGCATTCTCTACCCAACTAAACCAAGGGGATACTGAAATGCTTAGCGCTATGGAAGAATATGCAACCACAAGGCTTAGCAAACCAATTATTCCGAATACTTTTAGGTTGGGCATACTATGAGGAAATATTAGGGAGGAATTAAATTTACTTACCTCCGAAGAAATCTTAGGACTTCGTAAGTGGCCATTATACCAAAAAAAATAAGGTATTAATCAGTGCTATGTTTTTTCAAGGACAAACATGGAGTACATCGAGCTGGGGAAAACCGGTTTCAAAGTCTCTGTAATAGGACTCGGTACTTGGCAAATAGGGACGAAACTCTGGGGATGGGGCACAGATTACGATGAATCTGATGCTATCGCTGTGATACACCAAGCCATAGATTTGGGAATCAATTTTATAGATACCGCAGAAATATATGGTGGAGGGAAATCCGAAGAAATCATTGGCAAGGCCATAGCTGAGAGAAGGGACGAGGTCTTTTTAGCCACGAAAGTTTGGGTCACTAATCTTTCGTACAACAAAGTTATCAAAGCTGCTGAGAGGAGTCTTAGGAGGCTAAGGGTTGATGTAATAGACCTTTACCAAGTACACTGGCCCAACCCTTTTGTTCCTATAGAGCGAACGATGAGAGCAATGGAAAGGTTGGTAAAAGAAGGAAAGGTGAGATGTATAGGTGTTAGTAATTTTTCGGTTAACCAACTGAAAAGGGCGCAAGAAGCACTTTCCTCGGAAGAGGTCGTCTCAAATCAAGTCGAATACAATTTACTAAACAGAAAAATCGAGAAGGACCTGCTACCTTATGCTAGACGGGAAAAGATTACGATTATAGCCTATAGCCCCCTAGCTAAGGGCATACTGACTGGAAAATACGCTCCCGGAAACGTCCCTAGAGACATCCTGAGAAGAATCGACATCCTATTTTCCTCTGAGAACTTGAAAAGGGCAAATAAAGTCCTCGAAGTTTTGCATGAAATCGCTGAGCGGCGAGGTAAAGCTGTGTCACAAGTTGCCCTTAATTGGTTAATAAAAGAACCTACAATCATCGCAATACCTGGCGCAAAGAAGCCAACGCATGTAAAGATAAATGTTGGCGCTGTTGGATGGAAGTTGACTGAGGAAGAGGTAAAGAGAATAGACGAGGTGTCAAGTTCGTTCAAACCTGAAAGATTAAAAAGCTATCTCTCCATACCTTTTAGATTGTTTAGATTCTGAATATTTTAAATAGTTAAATATAGTCGGCCAGTTGTATTTGTCGGAGTAAAGTATGAGTGTAAAGGACGAAGACATACAGCGCATGTCACAAGCTTTGAAGTCTGGGGCAAAGTTGACGTCTGAAATATGCCCCGTATGTTCGAGTCCAATTTTTGAAATAAAAGGGGAGCTTTGGTGCTTAAAATGTAACAAAAAGGTTGTTAAGATAAGAGAAGAGTCGGAGATCGCAGGCGCCGTATTGCCCTACATATTAAATAATTTAAATGCGGCTATTGTTGAGAAATTGGAACAACTTTCTGCTACCCTCTTAAGACTTACAGACCCTTCAGAGATAAAGAACGTAGCCGATACACTTTCTGTCCTCTTGGGAGTCCTTTCACAAAGTGAAAGCTTAAAAGAGAAATTGCGAAAATAAGTGTGAAGTTTTTAGAGTTTCCGTGTCTTCGCTTTGTATTACAAAGATGTTCATCTTGTGTTTAAAGTTTGAGTATGCTATAGTATATATTGGCATTATGTGAAACCACGCCTGTAAGAAGTCATGGTTATGATATGCAGCCATGTAACCAATTTCTGATTATTTTCGGATTAGTGAAATTCGCATTACCCATTTTTTGTATAAAATCTTTATTGTTAGATTGTATGAAGGGTCCGCCGATCTAATAGTTCATGTTTTCACAACATCATTCACAGACCTTCATGGACGTACCTTATACGTTTTCAGTCCACTTTCCATAGGAAATGAAGGGGTGTCTAAATTTTTAGTTGTTAACTGTGAACAACTGATATTATTGGATTTTTCGCAAAAATAGTCGAAAATATGGGTTTATTTGTAGTTTGGACCTTTATATGTTCTCAATTTGTGAAGTTTTCATTATTTTATTGGATTTTACTGGGAAGGGATACACCCCTTCATTTCTCATGGAAGTCAGGTTTTCATTCTTTTCTTCTTTGCTGTGCTCTATTCTTAACAACAGTAGAAAAATTTGTTGAAAAAAATAAACCAAGAAATTTTTTCATCTAATCTCTAAAGACCGTACAGAGAGTAACGCTTTGTTCAAAAGAAAAGTGAGAAACAATGAACAGAGAGTCAGATTTCCAATGGAAGATATGGGGTGCCCGGCTAGACCCGTTATCCGACCTCCTATCCACCACCTCTAAAAAAACAATATTTAAAAACAGAAACGTTTTGAGGTCGGACTATCTACCCGATAACTTGCCACATAGATGGGAACACATCAGGCAGCTGGGCGAGATACTTGCACCAGCGCTTAACAATGCTAGACCATCAAACGTCTTTATATATGGAAAGACAGGTACGGGTAAAACAGCTGTAGTTAAGTACACCTTCAAACGTTTTAATGAGGAAACGCTTCGTAACAATCTACCGTTGAAGTTCATATATATCAACTGCCGGATGGCCGGTACGGAGTATCGAGTACTAACAGAGCTTTGTTCGGCAATAGGGCAAAAGGTACCCTTCACAGGTTTGTCAAAGGCTGAAGTATTCAACAGGTTCGTATCAGGTCTTTCATCATCTAATCTAATGGCGATAGTTTGTTTAGATGAGGTTGATATTCTCGTTAAAAATTTTGGCGATGACTTGCTTTACGAACTCACAAGAGTTAATGAGTCCCTCAATAATGGACAAGTAGCCCTCGTCGGAGTTTCAAACGATTTGATGTTCAAAAATATGTTAGACCCTAGAGTGCTGAGTAGCCTAAGCGAGGAAGAGATAGTCTTCCATCCGTACACAGCCTCTGAACTCATGGATATATTGAGTGAGAGGGCTGCTCTTGCATTTAATGAAGGCACGGTTTCCCAAGACATAATAGCGCTATGCGCAGCGCTTGCAGCCGCGGAACATGGTGATGCTAGAAGGGCTTTAGATTTACTAAGGGTGGCTGGCGAGGTAGCAGAAAGGGCAGGAGCTCAGAAAGTTGAAGAGAAGCACGTGAGGATGGCTCAGGGAATAATTGAAAGGGGTAGGATCTTTGAAGCATTATCCTCCCTCCCGCTACATAGTAAGTTAGTTTTACTTTCTGTGGTGCTAGCAATGAAAAACGGGAGCGAAATAACTTCAGGGACCTTATATACAATCTACAAAGAGTTATGCGAACTAATCGGTATAGAGCCATTAACAGACAGAAGAACCAGCAGTCTATTATCAGAGCTGAACATGTTAGGGGTATTAGATTGTGAACTCGTGAGTCTCGGAAGATACGGCAGAACCAGAAAAGTGTTCCTTACGCTACCTTTAGATGAGGTCGTTGGAGTCTTCGAGAAGGATGAGGTGCTTTCGAACATGTTAGGTTACGTGCCCGCTTCCCTTAAAAAACAACGTAATACATAAAAATTCTCTTTCTAGTTGTCAAAGGTAGAAACTTAGTTGTCGTCTTTGAACGATGATAGAAAAATAATCCTAATGGCTTTAAAGAATGGCTATCACTTAACCGAGGAAGCTCTAGAAATTTTAAGAAAATCGGAAGACCCGGTTGGAACGTTAACTACAGTGATAGAGCACGTAAAAAAGACGGACCCACACCGCATAGTACTCGATGCTGCACTTATAGAAATGTTCGTTCAACAAACGACAGGTTTGCAGGAATCCGCGCCCGTGTATGAAGAGGAGTCCTTTACATGTCCTGAAGTTCAAATTATCCAATATTATCCTGAGGACGTCATAATTGAAGGGCGCCTCGAGGAATTTTACAGGTACTTTCACAGCCGTTACATAAAGCTCAGAAAAATACTCGAAGAAAGGGGTATCAAGTTCATGCCTTTATCTGAAATTATAAAGATGAGGAAAGACCAGGATGTGGCCGCCGCTGTTATGATATTAGATAAAAGGGACACGGAAAAAGCCATAATATTTGAATGCGAAGACCCTTCAACAAGCACAACGGTCCTCGTTCCAAAGAAATCCGGAGACGTTTTCACAAAGGCTGAGATGGTGCTGGTTGATTGTGTGGTTGGTATGAGATTAAGAAAGGTCAACGATACAATTATTGTTCAAGACATCATACAACCGGACGTTCCAATAAATCAAAAACATCCACAATCAGGACCTGATGTATATGTCTGCATAATATCCGACATTCACATCGGAAGTAAAAATTTCCGAAAAGATCTATTCGAATCTTTTCTTGATTGGATAAACAGAAGCAGAGATGGTGAGGTTAAAAGAGTGGGGTATGTGATTTTATGTGGAGATTTGGTTGACGGCGTAGGTGTGTATCCTGGACAAGAAAAAGAACTCGAAGTTGTCTCAATAAATGAGCAATTCAGCATGGCTGCCAAATTTTTATCAGAAATTCCTGAACGTATTAAATTGATATATTTGCCTGGAAATCATGAACCGGTTAGAAAAGCATTACCTCAACCTCCATTACCAGAAGTTTACAGGAAAATCTTAGAGAGTAAGCGTGAAGTGTCATTCATTAGTAATCCGGCAAAAATTTTAATAGGAAATAGACTTATGCATCTGTATCACGGCCAAAGTCTTGATGACCTAATTCAAACATTACCAAACGTCTCATATAGCACGCTAAACGAAACCATAGGTAAAATTCTCGAAGTTATGCTACAGGTTAGGCACTTGGCACCATGTTACGGTCAGAATACGCCCATCTTACCGCTTGATAACGACCCCTTAGTTATCGAGGAGGTGCCAGATGTGCTTTGCACAGGCCATGTACATGTGGCCGGTGTTAAATCCTACAAAGGCGTGCTTCTCGTAAATTCTGGTTGTTGGCAGGAGCAAACATCATTCCAACAAAGCTCCGGTCTTAAACCGACAGTCGGGACTGCCGTGCTTGTAAACTTAGCTGATATGTCAACGAAGATAAAACTTTTCAGCTAAAAACGATTTAGGTTGCCTTAATGTTTACTGGAAGCATGCACATAGGTTTCATGAATAATCCTTGGCTACCGGTGTTAGATGAGATTAAGTTTGCCATAGAGAACAAATTCGACTTTATAGAGATAACAGTTGAATACCCCGAGGCCATGCCAGAAAGGCTGTTGCCCCTTTGCAAAGAAATAAGGAATGCACTCAGAAAAAGCGGGTTGGGCGTTATATGTCACGTACCTTGGTATTTTCATATGGCCCATCCTTATCCAAGCGTGAGGCTGTGTTACGTTTCAGAGACGTTAAACGTCATAGAGGTAGCAAGGTTTTTAGATGCGACCAAGATAGTCATTCATACAGAATTTGCTGAAGGGCTTCCATCAAAATATTTCGGGGAAAATCGGAACGAGATGATCCGAAACTTCTCATTAAGCTTGGATAATATAAAAGAGAAAGCGAACGAGTATGGTATGTCGATTATGTTGGAAAACACTGACGATAAGGCTGCAACACTTAGCGAGCTGATCTGGTTACTCGACTCAAAGAACATTAAGGCAACACTCGACGTAGGCCACGCATTCTCAAACTATCATGGTGACAATAAAGCATTAACGGACTTCATAAAGGCGCTTGGTAACAGGATAGGCCATGTCCACCTAAGCGACAACTTCGGCTCTGGAGACCTGCATCTGCCGATAGGTGTGGGTAGGATATGCTGGCGAGACGTTCTGTCTGAACTCAAAAATTTAGGTTACGACGAAAGCATCACTTTAGAAGTCCACTCACCAGATAGGGATTATTTGCTATTGAGCAGGAATAAGGTTCTAAGGATTTTACGAGATTTAGGTTCTGTATAACAAACGATTTTTGAACATAACGATGAGTTTTATGCAACCATAGCGTAAAGAAGTATTGGTTTTTGTCTTTTCCGGCTACGTAATGTTGTTGATGAAACTGTCGTTTTGATTTAAGGTGGTAAAAATATGAGCTTTTCTGGTGGTAGTATTTTGTTTATTTGGTTTGCTATGAGCATATACAATCCTCCCTTAAGCATTCTGAGCGGTGATAAACTTCTTTCTAGCTCCTCGTTCGAGGAGAACCTTTTCCTCTGCTTCTCTTTATTCGCCTCGATCTTCTTGACGACTTCCTTCATCAAGCTTTCGTATATCTTTACAGCCTCTAATCCTTCCTCAGCCTTTGTTATGGCCTTTACGGCTAGACGTCCACTGAGGGCCGCATTGTCCATGCCGACGCCCCGATAGAGATCGACCAATCCAGCAGCATCACCGATCAACAATATTCTTCCTTCTCCCAAGTACACCGTGTCTCTCAATGTTGAAGAGAAACCCTCCCTCTTAACAACTTTGCCCCTAAGCCCATACATCTCCTTGACATAATTAAAGAACCTGTTAGCATACTCTAATGGATTCTCATTAGCGCCCGTGCCGATCACCCACATATTATCCTTCAAATAAACCCATGCGAACATTAGTGGGCAGAATTCTCGTTTGTAAAACATATATAGCGTATTAGGATCCAAGTTCGCCTCTCCAACAAAGTAATAGTTTATTGTCGCACCTAAGGCTTTTCTATCAAAGTCCTGCGGTCGCAATTTTCGCCTAACTCTAGAAAGCATCCCGTCAGCGCCGATAAGGTAACGGGTTTTAATCTCCTTATACTTACCATCCATTGAAACTTTAACGGTTATCTTACCTTCGCTTTTCTCATCAACAAAATCTACTAACGATGCATTATCGCAAAACTCTGCACCAGCATCCGCGGCGAGCGAGTTGAGCCAGCTGTCAAAGGTGGACCTCCAAAAGTTCAATATCTTCATCTTTCCCTTCAAAACCTCGTCCTTTGGGGTTATGATCTCCACCTTAAAGAGCTCGTTTTTACAAAGCTTGTCCTTTGGTATCTTCTCGCCGATAAGTCTCTCAAAATATTGAAACTGAATTCCAGAGCAGGGCTTGTTCCTAGGGGTCTTGTATTTTTCAAGCAATAAAGTCTTGAAGCCCTTTTTTGCAGCAAACCTTGCGGCAATGGAACCAGCCACTCCACCACCAACGACGATTATATCATATTCTTCCATGCCTTTCACATCAACCAAATTTGCAGAAAACCATGCCCATGTTATTAATTTTCAAATTTTCTGTCGTTTTTTCGGAGTAATGTTTATGAGGGCTACTCGCCAGTTACGATATATTTTACGGCCTCGCCTATATAGGTGGCATGATCAGCTATTCTTTCCAAGTACCGCAAAATCAGTGCTGTAGCCATATCACATTTCTTTCCAGATGATGGGTTTTCGATTGCTTTCTTAACAAATCCTATGTAGGCCCTGTCAATCTCATCATCCATTAACTCTAGCTTTTTAGCTAATTCGACGTCTTTGTTTTTGAAAGCGATTACGCTTATGTGTATCATCTCGCATACCTTTTTGCCCGTTTTCTTGACTATTTCTTTATCACACTCGCTCAAATCACCAAACATGCTAAGAACTTGGGATATGTCATAGGCGTATCTGCCATACCTAAAGAAGCCGTATGCAATCTCCATACAGGAACGAATGTAGCGAAGATCACTCGCGACGGGTTGATATCTGGCAATCAGTTCCATGCTCAGCTCTGCCACCTCGCCCTCCAAGATACGCAATTGAGTAGATGTCTGAAAAACATCGTTGGAAACGTCGCGCCCACTCACGTAACCCTCGATGGCCATTTCAACAACCTTGCTACTGATTGTTGCCATGTCCAATATCATGTTGGTGAGTTTTTCCAATCCCTCATCCAAAAGCCTCTTCAAACCTTTACACCATCCAGAACCCTGCCTGTTATGAACAACTCCGTCAACTCGTTAACTGGAGACTTTAATACAGTTGCGGCAGGACCGAATTCTATCAACTTGCCGTTGTAGATGAAAGCTATGAAGTCTGCTATCCTGCCCGCTTGGTCAACGCTATGCGTAACAGTTATGACTGTATATCTCTCCTTCAACCTAACCATGAGTTCTTCTATTCTTTTTGTGTTATATAAATCGAGACCCGTCGTCGGTTCATCAAACAGTATAATCTCCGGTTCAAGTGCGAGTGCTCTTGCGATACAAAGTCTTTGTTGTTGACCGCCGCTTAACCTCCATGCCGCCTCATTCAGCCTGTCTTTCACCTCATCCCACAGTCCAGCCTCTTTTAGTTTTTCTTCAGCCAGTCTTTCTAAGTTTTTTTTGCCCTTAGCTATACCGTTCAGCATAGGCCCTATTGTCACGTTTTTTAAGATTGAGAGGTGAGGAAACGGGTTTGGTTTCTGAAATACGTAACCCACCTTTCGTCTAAGGTATGTTGGGTCAAGCGTATAAGCATCATGAAACTTACCCTCTATACTAATCCAAACTTTCCCCGAGACTTTAACTCTTGGAATCAACTCAATAAGCCTATTAATGCTCCTTAACAACATGGTTTTTCCGCTACCTGAAGGTCCTATTATGGCGGTAACAGCGCACTTCGGAAAGTCTATACTAATGCCCTTAAGTACCTCTTTCTCATCTATGCTGACGCGCAAGTCTTTTACACTAACAGCTACTCCATTTAACAACCTCTACACACCTGTCCACGATTTTTTGGTAAGTCGCCTGGCTAAAAATCCAATCCCCATTATCAGTAACAGAAGGAAGAGGGATGCCGCCCATGCCTGGGTTTGCCACTCCTTAAATGGTGAGAGTCCATAGACGTATATAAGGACCGGTATAGATGGTGCCGGCTCCGTCCACCTACTGAACCAGAAGTTGCTGATTCCGTTACTGACTATTATAGGTGCAGACTCCCCAGCTATCTTCGCAAGTCCTATCAGCACGGCAGTAACGACGCCGGCCTTAACTGCAGGCAGAAGTATCCGGAAGATGACTTGTCTACTCGAAAGGCCGAGGGCGTAAGCACCCTCCCTGATATCACTAGGTATTGTCAGGAACGCCGTCTCGACACTCCTAGCGACTATAGGTATCATAATTAGGGCTAGCGCGAACGATGCGGCGAAAGCCGCTGGACCTGTTGCTAGTATGCCAGTAACTTTCGACACTAAGAATATGTACGTGACGACTCCGACAAGTACTGTGGGGAACTCGACTAAGATGTCACTCACAAAACGGGCCGCTTTGGCTATGAGGCTGTCTTTACGTTCGGCTAAGTATATGCCAGCGAGTATGCCCGTCGGAACACCTATTAAGAGTGCCAGACCTAACATGTAAAAGGAGCCTTGTATTGCGTGTCCTATACCTCCGCCCTCGATACCTGGTGGCCTGCCTATGTCCGTGAAAAACTCGATGGGCCTATTAACGATGTAATGCCCTCCTCTTATGATAGACTCAAAAAGTATCCAAGCTAATGGAATAATCAGCAATAAGAGAGATAGGTATGCCAAACACGTATAAAGCATGTCCCTAAACTTTTTTAGCCTCATCTCATATACCCTCCAAGAAGTTTACTATATATCAACCTGGATGCGAGGACTGTTGATATCGAAATCAGAAAGAGGACTAAACCAAGTCCTATGAGGGCTGCGGCTTCAGTCCCCGTCGCCTCGGCAAAGTTGTTAATTATGAGTGTAGTTAAGGTGCATGCTGGCTCCAACAGGGAGATTGAAAAGCTACATGTGTTGCCTATTACCATGGAAATGGCCACGGCCTCTGCTATCGCCCTTCCAAGCGCCAACATGAGCGCCGCAAATATTCCTGGCTTAATGTAGCTTAATGCAATTCGTATGACTTCCCATTTGGTGAGCCCGAGCGCGTACGCCGCCTCTTTTATTTCCATGGGCACTAAACGTAAGTTTTCTTTTATGACCGATACGGCGAAAGGTGTTATCATGTAGCTGAGCACGAGCGCCGCAGTCAGCTTATTATAAGCCGTCAAAGTCCTGGCTTGAAATATTGGCAAGAAACCCAGATTTTCTACCAAAAACTTGTAAAGCGTATTAGATAAGAATGGCCCTAAACTTAAGACTCCCCAAAGCCCTACGACGACGCTCGGAATCGCAGCTATCATATCAATAATCATTCCTAACCTTTCTGACAACCACTCAGGTAGTAGCTCGGACATAGCCACCGCTGCCGCTATACTTACAGGTGTGGTGATTAACAGCGCCAAGCCCGCTGTTAGTAAAGTGCCGTAAATAGCTTGAAGTGCGCCATACTTTTGTTCAGGCAAGCTCCATTCTCGGCCTAAAATGAAATCTAAGAAGGAGAACTTTGAAAAGAACTCAGAAGCACCGTAAAGTTCTCCGAAGAAGTAGAACGGTAGAATAAGTATCAAAAATAAGGCAAAACTTCCCAAAAATATAAAAATGGTTTTTCTTACCTTGACCATTCTGGTCGCAGCTCCTCACTTCCCTTGTATATAAGAAACTCCTTTCAGACCAATCTGCACCGCATTGTCCGGCAAGGGAACGTAGCCAGGTACGTCAGCAACGTATCTCTGTCCTTTCTCGTACACCCATGTTAAGAATTCACGCAAGGCTGCCGCCTTTTCGGGCGAGTTCTCGACGTATAGCATTACATAGCTAAAGCTCACGATGGGATATGCATCTGGACTCGGCGGCTCGAGCTTAATTAATGAGACATCGCTCCAGTCGTCGAGAGGATCTGGCAAACTCACTTGCTCAATAACGGACCTAACTGCCTCCGTTACGCTTTCCATTGATGCGTTTACGAATTTGCCTGCTTTATTCTCTACTGCAGCGTGGGGCAGTCTGTTCAGTATAGCGTATGACAACTCCACATATCCTATGCTATACTGTGTATTCCTCACGGCCTCGGTAACGCCCTCGTTGCCCTTAGCGCCTATGAAGCGCGTCCTATCGGCCTCTTCGTCTGGAAGCTTGAATGATAGGTCGCTCGGGAACTTCCCATTACTAACCTTTTCCAAAAAGCTCGTCCAGATGAAGGTTGTTCCGCTTCTGTCTGCTCTGTAGACAACGATTATCTCCTTGTCTACGTTACTAAGTTGCGGATTAAGACTTACTATTTGGGGATCGTTCCACCTCTTTATGCTCCCGTCGAAGATCTTTAGGAGGACCTCTTGTGAGAACTTAAGCTCGTCCACGCCTGGTATGTTGAATATCGCGACGACCGAACCTATGGTTATGGGTATCTGTATAACGCCTCCTCTGACACTTTTTAACGCCTCCCAATCGCTCCTCTTTAAGGGGGCGTCGCTGGCCGCAAAGTCCACAGCTTGCTCCTTAAGCTTTGCTATTCCCTGTCCGCTACCTATGCTTTGGTAATCAACACCGAAAAGACCCTTCTCTCTTTGAAATTCATAGGCCCATTTTTGCATTAACGGATTAACGAAACTGGCTCCACCAGCCAAGAGTTTCTCTGGCCATCGAATAGTTGATGTCGGAGTCTGGGTCGGTGTTGTCGCTTCTTTTGGTATATTTAACGCAATTAGCGCTACCATAACAACGATTACGATGACAGCAATCGCGGAACCCAAGGCTACGGTTTTTGAGATACCTTGCCTGTGCATGCGTTTCCCTCGCCAGCCGCAGATACTTTTGCTGTATATATAGATTGTGAACCAAAAATATATTGAAATAAAGATATATATAGTGAAATATAGATACCTCTTATTGTATGGAGCAAGCATACCTCAGAAAAATCCAGATGTCTGGCGGCTCAACGCTAATAGTTTCGTTACCAAAGAAATGGGTAAAGTTGGTCGGTTTGAAAAAACTTGACGAATTACTCATGGTTCCGCAGCCTGATGGTACGCTTCTCGTTATGCCGTATAAAAAAGGCATCACCAACGAGGCGTGCATAGAGTTCTCTTCTCAAACAACGGCTGATGAGATTGTCAGGGCCTATATATCCTACTACCTAGCAGGTTATGACACCATCAGGATAAGGTTCGAGAGACCCTTACCCGAGCTCGCTCAAAAGGTTAAGGACAGCATTAGGCGATGGCTTGTGGGTGTGGAGATAGTCGAAGAATCTTCGATTGATATGCTCACGATGTGCCTCCCGATTCATGCAAATCTTCCGTTAAAGAATGCGATTGAAAGGATGGGCAGAATAGCATCCGCTATGCAAAAAGAGTCATTCGTGGCATTCGTGGAAGGTGACAAATCCTTGGCCCAAGAGATAGTTGCAAGGGATGACGAGGTTGACAGATTATACCACTTTATAGTAAGGCAGTTAAACCTAGCAATTTCCAATCCGCTTATACTGCTTTCTTTGGGGCTTTCCAGCAGGCAAGACTGCCTCGGTTACATGCTTGTCGCTAAAAGTATAGAGAGAGCAGCGGATCATGCACTAGCTATAGCCGAATCAGTGAGCGCCTCAAAACTTAACAATTCTAACATTATGGATGCCATCGAGAAAGTCGGTAAACTTTCTAACACGTTATTCGAGGATGCCCTCTCAGCATTATTGAAAGGGGACATCAAGCTCGCGAACGATGTTATAGTCAGGGCTTATGATTTAGTAAAGAAAATAGAAGATATCGAAGTACAGTTGTTATATCAAAAGCATAATGTGCCGCTCGCAATCTTGGTGAGGTCAGCGCTTGGTAATGTGAAAAGAATATCGGAGTATAGTGCAGACATCTCTGAAGTGACTGTTAACCTATCTGTTGCAAAGCCTAGGATGACGAGCGGCTCCCTTTCACCCTAAAGTTCTGCAACGACTCTGTTCCTGATAGTCCCTATGTTCTCTATCGATACCTCTACGACATCCCCAACCATTAATAACTTGGGCTCAGGCTTCATGAAGTATCCAACACCAGCCGGTGTTCCCGTTGATATCATGTCGCCTGGCTCGAGAGTCATAACCATGCTCATGGAAGATACTATCTGGGGTATTTTGAACACCATGTTGGCCGTTGACGAATTCTGTCTTAATTCGTTATTCACTTTTGTGAGTATTCTAAGCCGATGTGGGTCAGGAATTTCATCTTTAGTTACAATCCAAGGACCGCATGGAGCAAAAGTGTCAAAACTTTTTCCACGAGTCCATTGTTTGTCACCAAACTGTATGTCCCTCGCCGAAACATCATTCATGACTGTGTATCCGAAGACGTATTCCATCGCATCTTCTTCACGGATATTCTTACCGCGTTTGCCTATAATAACAACCAACTCACCCTCATAGTCGAGTTGCTTAACTATCTTCGGATAAACGATATCATCATATGGTCCTGTAAGGCTAGTCCTTGGCTTAAAGAATATTATCGGCTCGGCAGGTGGTTTCACACCTTGTTCTTCGGCATGATCAATGTAGTTTAAACCCAGGCAGATAATCTTGCCCGGTTTTGGAATTGGCGGCAGGAGATGAAATTTATCGAGAGGTTCGGCATATTTTTGAAATTTTTGCAAATCTTTCCTAAGCGCCTCTATAAGTGCCCTTTCAGCTATAAAATCTGTGATATCATCCGGAAGTTTGATACTTAGTGCATTTCTTCTAATGAGCTTACCATCTAAGACTATGCCGTAATCCACTTCATCACCTATTTTATAGCTTGCAATTTTCACGAACCTAACACCGCATCCTAAAATCAAATAGTTATCCAATCTTAAACCTTTCCATTCAATTCTTCAATGGTAACTTGGATTGTATAGCAAATGATGAAATAAGGGGCGTTGTCTGACAAATATAATTAATAATCGCCATCAAATCAATCAAGGCACTCAATAAATTGGAGCGATTATATTCCCAAAAACTTTCTGAAGTTTTCAGCTACTATGTCTTCAACAACCTTCCTATCCATGCCCTTTACTTCGGCTATTATTTTCAATGAATTCTCTACCATTGGTGGCTCGAGTAGCACGCCTCTATATACATATGGTCCATCGCTTTCTGTTAATATTGAGCGTATATCCATTAGTCGAGCAACCTCTCTGTTTTTCTTTTGAATGGCCCCCATTGGGTTTATTGATACAAAGTAGCCGACTGACGAAATCTTTTCCAGCAGATTCAACGGGCCGGTATACCAATGAAAGAGTGCCCTAGGTACGTCATTTTTAAGGAGTATATCCAAAGCTTTCTGCCAGGCGTCAAGACAATGTAGGTTCATCGGTAGTGAATGCTCGGACGCCAGCTTAGCAAAAGTCTCGAAAACTTCTAACTGCCTATCAAAGGACGCTCTACCATAGCGTCTATCAAGACCAACTTCGCCGATGCACCTGACATCCTGCCTATCAATTAGCGTACAAACATTTCTAATTTCCTCATCACTAACTTCTGAAAGCATCCAAGGATGAACTCCCACGGAGGGGAATACGTTATCAAATTTCTCACCCAATCTTAATGCTTCTAAACTCGTACGATAGTCCTCTGCGACCGCGATTATAGATATCGTTCTAAACCTTTCTGGGTCTTTAAAACCATAAAGATGAGCATGAGCATCTACTAACAATTTTCTCGACATGTTATCCAAAATAAACTTATATTTATACCGTGTGGTGATGGTTTTTTGTATAAAGTGTATCAGCGATAGGATACGGCTTCGTTAAAATCTTCGATGACTTTTTCGTCCTTTAACCTTTGAGCTGCCACTTCGCTGGCTTCCATCAGTATCTTTCTCACCTCTTCGTCATTGACACTTGGTTCAACTATTGTATCGCTAACTGTTCCAATGCCATATATGGCATCCTCTACCGCCTCCTCTACTTCGCGTATGCTCCTCGAAGCATTCGGTAGTATTCCTGAGAGCTGACCCTTAAGATCATCAAGCACGCCCTTGATCGGCGATATAACCTCGCGAAGCTCAGCTACATCATTAATCGTCTGGAGCCTATTAATTAACCCCTCAATGGAAAATTGGCTCTTCATAACAGTACTCATGGTCTTTCTCATATTTGATAACTCGTTTGCATAGACTATCGCCTTGTCTTTTTCGCTACTCATCAAAGACTTGACACAAGCCTCAAACAGTTCTTTACTCCTGGCCGAGTATTGATTTTGTCTTTGCTTAATTCTTTCACTTATCAGCGTAAGCTTCGTGGTAACTTCATTTAATTTATCTCTGAGGGGTTTTGGTGGGGGTTGTGACTTTTTACGTCTGAACAAATTCATCAAGTTCACAAGTGTCCACACCTTAATGTTAGATTTAACGGTTTATGTGCAACGTCGCCACACATCTTATGCAGTAATATACGCAAAGAATTCATAGATACTCTAGTGACGCATCCCTTTTAGTACCCGTCTTACTATCTTCCAGACGCCGGAACCATACTGGATCGCTAACTTTGGCATGTTGATAACCTCCTCGGGCATACCGAGTAGCTTGGCCGCGACCCTTAAGATATGCTTTCGCGAATAACCCGTAACCTCTTTCTTAAGTTTTTCTTCAATAGGTATTCTGAAGGCACATTTGATAACTGCAGTATCAAGATATGGATAGACTGGTTCTACTGAGTTTGCAAGATACACATTATAATCTCGCTCTAAGTTCCTTTCATGTAGTTGTGAAAAATCTTTCAACAACTCCTCCCTGAGAAGTTTATAACCGCCTTTTTCCACAATCCTTTCATACCGTTTGTAACCTGCGAATATTTCATCAGCACCTTGGCCTACTAAAATGCGACTCAACTTTCTTTCTTTAGCCACTTCTAGAGCAAAATATAACGGTGCGCTAATAGAAACGTCAAGCGGGGCACGTCTCTCTATAATTTGAATGATATGCGGCAATGCTTCCTTAATTTCTTCTTCATCCAACTCGCGTATGTTAACATGCAGCCCAAGCAACTCAGCAACTCTTTTTGCTCTCAAAACGTCCTTAGACATTGGAAGGCCAACACATAGAAGTTCCGGCTCTATACCTAAATCGTCTAGTATCTTTACTAAGATGGAGCTATCAAGTCCGCCTGAAAACAGTACGCCCACGTCCCTTCCTTTTACCATCTTCATGATGGAGCACCTCAAGGTTTTCAACAAAATCGATGCAATTTCTTGAGATGACCCAGTAAATGGTTGGAGTGTTCGAAGTTCTTCTGAGAGATTATAGGCCTCGTATTCTAGCAAACCGCTGCCATCTATAATGTTAAGATAGCCTGGTTTGAGTGATTTAATCTCTCGAAAACTGGCTGCTAAGAGTGCCTTCTGTTCAGTTGCAAAAGCATGACCTCTGTCATCCGATGCAATATAAAGCGGCCTGATTCCTACGGGGTCTCTCACGAGTATAACGCTATTATCATGCATTATGGCAAACGCATAGTTTCCATCTAGATTTTTTATCTTGCTTGGTTCTCGAACTTTTATCAGGGAGAACAGTCCCTCACTTTTACACCGGCTTTCGAGATTATAGATTTCTCCGTCAAGCACAATAGCAGAATCTTGAAAAATTGAGAGAGTGGTCGAACATAGACACGTCTTTCCCTTCAATGCTATGCGGCCCAGCCCCTCAATTTCTTTTACGTGGAAAAGATTACCGTCCACCCATAGGCTAAAGTCTGACCATCGATAACTAGTCGCCTTTAACATCCTTAAGGTTATGTCTACGACATCGACATCCTTCTTACCCACGAAACCTAAAAAAGGATTGAGCAGATCCTTCCCTCCAAGTTTTCGATAACATGAACTCTTTGCTGTTTACAATCTAATAAATACCTACAACACCGAGCGTTTGGTATCTCCTAAGAAACTCAATAACGAATGGCCTGTACGTGTAATAACCTTCGGCCGATTTATGTATGGTGGACAGGCCCAATGCCAATCTGAATGCCTCTGCTTCGTTCTTATCGCCCTTGATTATGTAAACTCCCTCCCCCAACTCTCTCCGTTTAATAAAAATTAGTGGAAGGGAAACGTCAAACCCTTTAGGAAGGGTCTTCTTAAACTCTTCCAACTCTCGTTTGTCAAAGTAATGCATTGTTCCGCCTACGGTCCTTACACAGGGCTCCTCTAAGTTCAAAAGGACACTAAGGGGGACGGTATGGGCGGGTAACGACATGTTAACAATTCTAAGCTCATGCTTAAGCCACTCATCTAAGTCATCTGGGAACATTTGTTTTCACATACTTTTTGTCCATACTGTTCATTATAAGCTTACTACGACGTTGATGGGGCCGCTGGGATTCGAACCCAGGACCTCGCGGGCCCGAGCCGCGAATCATACCATGCTAGACTACGGCCCCCTTACTAATCCAATTAGCTAACTAAAAGTTAAGTTTTCTGCCAAATTTAGATCTTAAGTGTAAAACACGTGTACGTTGATGTAAGATTGACCTCTGTAAGTAACCAAAGTCTTTTGAAGACCCTTTCAAAATAATCCTCCCTTGCCTCCTCCCTGACCGAAATTACAACATCGTACATACCAAAGAGTTGATGTGCCTCCATTACATCTTCTATGCTTTTTAAGAAGGTATCCCAGAGCCTTGGTGCCGCAGGTCTCCTCAACTTCATAAATATATAGGCACACTTCCTTATCTTATCTATGTCTTTTACCTCAAACGTCAGCCCGCCCTCTTCATTAACTATTAATGTGTTGGTGTCAATGACTTCGCTATCGTGAAGCAAATCCAGCACGGTGTTCAGTTGCCCTAATGAGGAAACCTCTACCTTACAAATCATGTCGTACGGTCCCCATATTAGATAAGCCTCTCTCACAAGACCTGAATCCCTTACCGTCTTTAAGCTGTCTACGAGCGCGCTTCTTGTGCTTACAGACCCCAGAATGAACGCTTTCATGACAACTTAATCTTTTAAAGTATTATTTAATTTTCACCTTAAAGTTAGGTGGTCTCTATCCTAGGAGCTATTAGGTAGCCTAGCTTCCCTGATGGTATAGGAAAACTAAACTTGATAGGCTTGTTTGTCGAAAGCTCGATAGTGAGCTCTTCAGATAAGGTTTTAGCGGCTTTGATTATTTTCTCGACGTAATTTATACTAAAGTTAGCCCACACCTCTTTGTCAGCCTTTATCTCGTATACGGCAGTACTGGATTTACTCAGCTTTGTTTGAACGACCCCTACTTCACCTTTGGCCGAAAGTATGACAGCATCGGGGCTTATGGTGAACTTGACGTAATCGCTTACTAAACTGCTATCTTCTATCGCATCAGCTATTGCATCTGTGTTAACTCTTGCAGCCGCCTCAAAGGTTAGGTTCGGGACTGCTGTTCTAGAGGTTACCGGCTCCAAAGTATTCATCGTGAAACTCCTCTCTTTTGAGCCAGCAACATCGCTTAATACAATTGTCAGTTTTTTCTTATCATTGTCGTACAATAGCGTTATGTTCTCACTCTTCTTAGCCCTCTTCAAGAATTTCAAAAGCTCAGTTATGCTAACGGTTATATTCATAGGTCCCGAACATACGTATTCTTCAGCCGCACTCTTATCTAACTCGAAGTCGACCAATGATATGTGCGCAGGGTCCATTGAGACCATCTTTATGGAGTTTTCGTCTACTACAAAAGTACCTTCCTCCACAACCGCGGATATCGCCTTAATCAGGTCCGCGAAATAATCAGCATTGGGTAAACGCATTCTAAACGACATCAAAATTATTTAATATATCGTAATGTATAAGGATTTCCTGCATTCTAAATTTAAACATTCTAAGCATAATACTAACGAACAAAAAGACAAGGATGCGGTCTTGTACAAAACAGTTAGTCCAAAAGTGATTGTTACAAAAGATTTAAATCAAAAATTTTCTCGTAAAAATTATGAAGCAGATGAGTGAGCAGCATTACCTTCGTGAACCCATTAGACCCATCAGGCTTGATGAAAACATTAATCTTGCGGGTTTGATCGAGCAATTTAGATATACGTCCTATCAAAGTAGGAATCTTTACAATGCTTTTCATGTAATGGAGCTCATGCAGACGGATCCAGAGAGGCCGATAGTCTTTTTGACACTTGCGGGCGCGATGATTCCGGCCGGTATGAAGGGTGTATTGAACGAGATGATGAAAAGGAAGATGGTGGATGTAATAATATCTACCGGTGCGAACGTAACGCACGACGTGGTCGAGAGTCTCGGCTTTCCACACTATAAAGGATCACCTTATGTCGATGATGAAGAGCTAAGGAAGGCTGGGATATGTAGAATTTATGACACGTTCCTTCAAGAAGATGGTTTCTGGAAAGAACAAGAAGTTGTCCTCAAGGTTGCAGAGAGAATCGGAGATAAGGTTTGTTCCAGTCGAGAATTTATTTACGAACTCGGAAAGGAACTCAGAAACCGTGACTCATTCGTAGGTTTAGCGGCCGAGCTTGGTGTGCCTGTATTCTGCCCGGCATTGAATGACAGCGATATAGGTATAGCGCTCACAAAATACTACGAAGAAAGACACGGCAAAGATGGATTTAGGATAGATCCAATCAGAGACAATTATGAAATATTTCAAATATTCGTAAAGGCAAAGAAGACCGGTATAATAATAGTCGGTGGTGGAGTCCCGCGAAATTATGGACAGCAGATACCAGTCATAGCGGAGGTTTTACTAAAAAAACCGGCCAAGCTTAACATGAAGCTCGGACACGAGTATGGTATACTCATAACCACTGATGATCCAAAATGGGGCGGACTTAGCGGTAGCACTTTCTCAGAAGCAATATCATGGGGTAAATATTCAACCGAGGCACGTAAGGCAGAGGTTTATTGTGATGCGACAATAGCCCTCCCACTTATAGTGGGTGCTATTATTCAAAAGATCGGCAAACAATTGGATACTAAACCAAGATGTAAGTTTATTTGGGAAGGTGACGTGCTTAAGGAGATAAAGTTTGAGAAGTAATTGATGAATGGCCAAACGTTATAGGACATCTCTCGGTAATTTTTGGATATTTTTGGTGTAAGTAGTTCGATAATTCAGCGGTATAATGCATAGTTTTATGAAGGTGTTATATGATGAATGGTTATTACCATCTACATGATTAAATAAGTTACCTCATGAGCTTCAACAGGCGTAGGGTTAAGCTGGAACTGTTTGACGAGAACGGAGATAAGGTTACGTTGATATTTGAGGGTAGGTTGACAAGAGATAAGATAATTCAACTCGCCGACTTCATAGAACTTTATGGTGGCGCTGAGGTTGCTCAACCGCAAGTTGTTGAGGGGAGCAAGCTTGTTAAAGTCATCAGACTCATTGAGCGGTACTTCCCATTTAGCTACTTTTCTTCAAAAGAGATCCAGAGACTCTACGAGGCTGAGTACAGAGAGCCTATAAGCTTGAGCACGGCTTCGACGTATCTTTCGCGCCTAGCTAACAGAGGCATACTCGAAAGGGTTGGAGGAGGGAATCAGGTCAAATATAGGTTGCTTAGACCTTTACGCTCAGAGATAGGTGATGTTGAAACTGAAGAGTCGCCGTGATGTTATCATGAAAATTTAGAGACCATCTCCCTGCAGAATGTTATTAGCTCTGTCAACGACTCAAAGGCCCTCCCTACGTCGCTGGGCTTTATCACAATTATAGTGTCCGTGTAGCAACTAATTACCTCATCAATATTTATGCCCCTCCTCGATACTTGTTGTAAGATTGTTGCTATACATCCAGGGGTGCTAGATATTTCCTTTGGACTCTTTACTATTATTGCTGCCATGTTTGCACTTTCGTAAATTATGTCTTTTGAAGGGAATTTAGAAACGATCTTTTCATGTAAGCTACTATCGTACACTAGTGTGATCGTAGATAACCCCTCGAGAACCTGAACGAAACCTTTTTGATATCTAGACACGATACTCCTTGAAGCTTTAAGGAGTTTTGTACTCCTCTTTAACGAGAGTCTTGCAACATCTGTCCTAACGTTGACCGTACTTTTTGCTATAATGTATGCAACATTAGGTGTTATCATGTTATAAGTTCCCCTTAACCTTTTTAACGTCGTAATTATGGTGTCTAAGCTAACCTCATCTCCGACCAACTTCTCAACTGTGGGTTTCAGAAGTCTTGCCATAGCAGATAAGTTTGCATAACCCCTTTGGAGGCTATCCTGGAGCGGTACGTCAACATCAATTAGGTATCTAACGACCTGAGCTATTGACCTATTTTGGTACATATTTGTCCTAATTTTACCAAAATTGGGCATAATATATATTACGTGCCGTATTTTCCAGGATAGAAGGGTGTAATTATAACAAGCTGGCAAAATGCCCCTTCAGACCCGTTACCCGAGGTGAAGGACAACGTCACACAATAGGAAAAAAGCTCTACTAGTGCTTGAAGACGGAACAGTCCTACGTGGTGATGGGTTTGGAGCTTTAGGCGAGGCAATGGGCGAACTGGTTTTTAATACCAGTATGACAGGTTACGTGGAGGCATTAACAGACCCATCCTACGCTGGACAAATTTTGATGATGACTTATCCGCTTATCGGGAATTATGGTGTTTGTGATGAAGACTATGAATCAGATGGAATAAAAGTGGAAGGGTTCGTGGTTAGGGAGTTGTGCGAGACGCCCAGCAATTGGCGTTCAAAGAAGTCTTTATCGGAATTTTTAGAGGAGTACGGCGTTCCGGGAATTCAAGGTGTCGATACACGGATGCTTACAAGAAAAATTAGGATTTATGGAACGATGAAAAGCACGCTTATAGTCTATGAGGGGAACGACGAGCCCAACATCGATGAAGTGATCGAGAAGACAAAGGCACAACCAGCAATAACTGAGTTGGACCTCGTAAACAAAGTTTCAGTTTCTAAGCCGACATTTATAGAGGGTGACAATGATTTGAACGTTGTTTTAATCGACTGCGGAGTTAAGTGGAGTATAATAAGACTCCTCAAGAAAAATACAAACATAATTCTCGTGCCTTATAACACTCCAGCAAAAAAGATACTTGAATACGACCCTGATGGAGTTTTGATATCAAACGGTCCTGGAGACCCAATTAGGGTAAAAGAGACCATAAACACTGCAAAAGAATTGGTGGGGAAGGTAGTTCTTTTCGGCATCTGCCTCGGACATCAGATAATATCGTTGGCCCTTGGTGCGAAGACATTCAAACTGAAGTTCGGTCATAGAGGTGCAAACCAACCGGTAAAAGATTTTGAAACTGGGAGAGTCTTTATATCGACTCAAAATCATGGTTTCGCGGTTACCAAAGAATCCCTCAAGGATGCTGGGCTGATTCTTACACAGATTAACCTAAATGATTACACGGTCGAAGGTGTGAAACATAAAGAGTTACCAATAAAGTCAGTCCAGTATCATCCTGAAGGAGGTCCCGGTCCTCATGACACGTATTTCTTCTTTGATGATTTTGTAAAAACGATGAAGGAGTATAGATGAGTATGCCAAAACGTGAAGATATACGTAAAATCATGATAATCGGCTCCGGCCCTATTGTGATTGGACAGGCATGTGAATTTGACTACTCGGGAAGCCAAGCCTGCAAGGCGCTTAAAGAAGAAGGCTATGAGGTTGTGCTAGTAAACTCGAACCCAGCAACTATTATGACCGACCCCGAGATGGCTGACAAGATATACATCGAACCGTTGACTCCCGAGGTAGTCGCGGAAATAATTAAAAAAGAATTGCCTGATGCTCTACTTCCAACACTCGGAGGGCAGACGGCTCTAAATATAGCGGCTGAACTTGCAGAAAGGGGCATTCTGGATGAATACGGTGTGGAACTTATTGGAGCAAAGTTGGAGGCTATAAAGAAGGGAGAGGACCGAATTCTTTTCAAAGAAGCTATGGAAAGAATAGGTCTGCCCGTTCCGAGAAGTTTTCCAGCATATTCTGTTGAGGAAGCGGTCGAGATAGCTGATAAGTTGGGGTACCCAGTCATCATCAGACCTGCATACACTCTAGGCGGAACTGGTGGTGGAGTCGCATACAACAGGGAGGAACTGGAGCAGATAGTTGCCAGAGGTTTGAGTTACAGTCGTATAGGACAAGTTATAATCGATGAGTCCCTTATTGGATGGAAAGAGTACGAACTCGAGGTCATGAGGGACTTAGCGGATAATGTCGTGATTATTTGTTCAATAGAAAATATGGACCCGATGGGCATACATACAGGTGATAGCATAACGGTCGCGCCGGCCCAAACGTTAACAGATAAAGAATACCAAGTTCTAAGGGACGCAGCAATAAAAGTCATACGTGAAGTAGGTGTTGAGACAGGTGGTTCGAACATACAGTTTGCAGTACATCCAGAGAACGGTCGTTTCATGGTTATAGAGATAAACCCCAGAGTTTCTAGGAGTTCGGCCTTAGCATCAAAAGCAACAGGGTATCCTATAGCAAAGGTAGCAGCGAAGCTTGCTGTCGGCTTATTGCTCGATGAGATTCCAAACGACATAACTAAGAAGACACCAGCATCTTTCGAACCAACGATAGATTACGTGGTAGTCAAAGTTCCCAGATGGCCCTTCGATAAGTTTCCCGAGGCTGATAAAACACTAACAACACAGATGAAGTCTGTTGGTGAAGTTATGGCAATAGGTCGTACTTTTGAGGAGGCTTTGCAGAAGGCAATAAGATCGTTGGAGATTGGGAGGTACGGTCTAGGAGCCGATGGAAAGGATGAGGAAATGCCTGATGTGAAGACCCTTCGCGATTATCTCAGGATTCCTACACATAAACGGGTATTCTATATCAGGCATGCAATAAAGATCGGCATGAGTATTGACGAGATTTATGCGCTTACGAAAATCGATAGGTGGTTTATTCAGAAGATCAAGAACATAGTCGATATGGAGAACGAATTATCAAAGTACACGGTTGAAACTATTCCGAAGGAGGTGCTTCTTAAAGCCAAGAAGCTTGGCTTCTCAGATAGACAAATAGCATTTCTGTTAGGTACCGATGAACTCACAATCAGGGAGCTTAGAAAGAGGATGGGTATAGTGCCTGTGTATAAAATGGTAGATACATGTGCGGCCGAATTCGAGGCAGAAACACCATACTACTATTCTTGTTACGATGATGAAGATGAAATACGACAGAGTGAAAAGAAGAAGATAGTCATACTCGGCTCAGGGCCTAACAGGATTGGACAGGGAATCGAATTCGACTATTGTTGTGTACATGCTGTCAAGGCATTAAAGGAGGAGGGTTACGAAGTTATAATGGTGAATTGCAACCCTGAAACCGTAAGCACAGACTTCGATATTTCAGACAAGCTATACTTCGAGCCCTTAACATTCGAAGATGTTATGAACATAATTGAAAAAGAAAAGCCTGAAGGCGTAATCGTTCAATTTGGAGGTCAAACTCCCCTAAACTTAGCTATACCTCTGGAGAAGCAGGGCGTGAAGATTCTTGGAACAACTCCAGATGATATTGACAGGGCGGAGGACAGGAAGAGGTTTACTGAGGTTTTGGAAAAGCTCAAGATACCCCAACCGCCTTACGGAACGGCTATGAGCGTAGAAGAAGCAAAGGAGGTCGCCAGAAAACTTGGTTATCCCGTACTGGTAAGGCCCTCTTACGTTCTCGGAGGAAGGGCTATGGAGATAGTATATGACGAAGAATCCCTAGTCAAGTATGTGAAAGAGGCGATAAAAGTTTCACCAGAACATCCGGTCTTAATAGACAAATTCTTAGAAGATGCCATAGAGGCCGAAATCGATGCAATCTCTGACGGAGAAAATGTGTATATAGGCGGTGTCATGGAGCACATAGAAGAGGCGGGAGTGCATTCAGGAGATGCTGCATGCGTTATACCGCCCTACAGTCTCAGCAAAGAAACGATCGAGACCATGATAGATTATACGCGCAAAATAGCGAGGGAGCTTCACGTTGTAGGTTTGATAAATGTCCAGTTCGCGATAAAGGACGGTAAAGTGTATGTGTTCGAGGCCAACCCCCGTGCCTCTAGGACTGTACCGTTTGTTAGCAAGGCTACTGGTGTACCGCTGGCAAAGATCGCAGCGAAGCTTATGGTAGGTCATCGCCTCAGCGAGTTTGGTCTAGGAGAAGTAGCAGAGTTAGATCATGTAGCAGTAAAAGAGGCAGTTTTCCCCTTTGCAAAGTTGCCTGGAGTAGACGTTGTGCTAGGTCCTGAGATGAAATCTACGGGCGAGGTAATGGGGATTGACAAAGATTTTGGAATAGCTTACTATAAGGCTGAGCTGGCAGCGGATACGCGCCTGCCAACCGAAGGAAACGTCTTCATAAGTGTGAGGGACGACGAAAAGCTACGCATAATTCCAGTGGCTAAGAAGCTGAAGGAATTGGGTCTAAACATCTTGGCGACAAAAGGAACCGCAGAAGTTCTGGCCGCTGCCGGTATAGATGTTAAAATCGTACCAAAAATCGGTGAAGACCGTCCAGACATACTTGATTACATAAAGTCTGACAAAATAGACCTAATAATAAACGTCCCAAAGGGCAAAGGTTCCAAAGACGATGAATTCCAAATAAGAAGAGCAGCGGTGGAACACAAAGTGCCATACATAACGACAATAGCAGCGGCTCAAGCTGCCGTTAAAGCGATCGAGAAGATAAAGAAGGAAGGCACCTTTACCGTTAAATCATTGCAAGAATATCATGCTAAGCTACTCGTAAAAGAAAGCAAAAGTGTAAATCGTAACGCTTAGCTAACCCCGATACAGCTTTTTGAATGCCTTGTAGAGCGGTATCGCAACTGCTGTTCCTATTATCGACTGTCCAAGGTTCACAGGTATCTCAGCCAAAGCAGCGACGTTCAAAAAGAACTGCTCATACACGAAGTATCCCGAGACCATGAGAAGTCCGCCAAGGAGTAAAGAAAGTATTAACCAACCTTCGTAGCCTTTTTCTTTAACAACAAAGTAGACCGGCGTGGCTACAGCTGCGGCTGCCAAACCGATCCACGAGTAGGGTGCGATCGTGAAGATGAACGATTGCGCGCCTTCACCAATCGGGAATATAGAAACTTCAACCTCACCGACAAACAACATAACGCCTATCAGAAGTATGAGCACAAAGTACCCAGCAACGAGTGCATAAGACGCCACTGCAAGCTGCCATCCGCCCTTCTTCGGAGCTTTCTTGACAAGGTATCCGACAAGTGCCCCCTCGGCTGCCTTTATGAGTAATGTTGCAGGGGCATAATAGTAGTAACCTAGTGCTAAGTCAGCTATCATAGAACCTACGCCACCTGCAAATGCGGCTATTCCGGGCCCCATCGTGAGCGCCGTGAAGTATATCATAGTTTCACCCAAATTGAAGTAACCTCTGGTGGCTGGTACGTAAATGGATAGGACCATCGTGGCAACGGCGACTAGCGATGTAAAGACCGCTAACTTTGCTACGATTACGCTACGGCGCTGCATGCCAGAATTTTTCAAAAACAAAATATATAACCTTCAACCTACATATAGGTTGTATGGGCTTCAGGTTTTCATGCGTGAGATGCGGCAGACATTTTGATAACAGAAAAAACCCGACTCGGTGTCCAAGCTGTGGCGGCCAAGCGCTTATCGAGTACGATTATGATCAACTTTCATCCACTATAAGTAGGGAGGAACTCGTTAAAACTCCTCCAAGTATGTGGAAGTACTCGTTTCTCATACCACTCACGAAAGACGACTCTGTTGTGTCTTTGGGCGAGGGTGGTACTTTCCTCCAGAAAGCTGAAAGGTTAGGAGAGGAGCTTGGAATCAAGAACGTGTATTTGAAGAATGAAACGGTAAACCCTACCGGATCTTTCTTAGACAGAGGAGTTTCTCTCGAAGCAACGAAGGCAAAGAGTATGGGCTACCGCATCCTCAAGTGCGCGAGCAGAGGAAATTTGGGCGCCTCAGTCGCTGCGTATGCAGCAAAAGCCGGTTTAAACTGCAGGATCTATACAACATTGGGCGTCGAGTTAGGTAAGCTTTATCAGGCCGTTGTCTGTGGCGCTGAGATAAACTTTGTTAAGACATACGACGATGCCCTTAAGGTTTTAGAGAATCCATACGAGGGAGAGTATATAATATCTGTGACGAACCCGTTTTTTCTTGAAGGAATAAAAACTACTGGATACGAGGTTTGCGAGCAACTTTGTTGGTCTCCTCCTGAGTTCTTCATCGTACCCGTCGGCGAAGGTGGACACTTATCGATGATATGGAAAGCTCTGAGGGAATTAAGCTATGTTGGGCTTATTGATGATGTGCATTCAAGAATGTTAGGCGTTCAGGCAAAAAGCTGCTCACCTATAGTTGAAGCATTCAGAAAGAATCTTGACAAACCTGCCAAACCTAAAGATTTTGGGATGACGTTCCACGACATAGCAGTCAGGCAACCTATGTTGGGAGAACTTTGCCTGAAAGCTTTAAGGGAATCAAATGGTTATGCTCTCGCAGTATCCGAGAATAAGATACTTGAAGCCACAAGACTTTTAGCCAAATGTGAGGGCATATTTGCCGAACCAGCCGCAGCCTCAACGATAGCAGCCCTTAAGGTTGCCCTAGAAGACGGAATAATAGAAAGATCCGATAAAGTTGTATGTATAATAACGGGTGCAGGTTTAAAGGATCCAGCAGCAGTCAAGAGTTTAATAAAGCACTCGGCCACGGAAGCTCCTATAGCACTTATGCTTGCATCCTCGTTAGATAATCGATTAGGAAGGACAAAGCGCTTAATACTAAAAATTTTACAAAGACATCCAAGTCATGGATATCTTTTATGGAAAACTCTTACGCAAGAATTCGGTCTGACAATCACGTTACCATCAATGTACCAACATCTACAGGAACTTTTGGCCGCCGGCTTAGTAGCGGTTGCAAACGAGGGAGGCCCATCGGAAAGAAAAAAGAAAGTTTATGTTTTGACGAAGAAGGGAGAAACAATTCTGTCATCAGAGTTCGTGACATGAGTTTTGTCAAATTTATTAGCTGGTTTTCATCGAAAATAAATGCATGAAGATTGTTGTGGCGATAACAGGGGCTTCGGGCGCACCAATCGCTGAAAGGTTGTTAGAAGTTTTGAAAGCGGGTAAGCACCAAGTTTACTTGATTCTTTCTAGGAACGGCGAAGCTCTCATCCGGACCGAAGCAAACCTAGAAAAGGTAAAATCATATGCAGACAAAATTTTTCGGGAAGACGAATTTGAGGCTCCACTCTCAAGCGGCTCTTTTTTCGTTGACGGAATGGTGGTCGTGCCGTGCTCCATGAAGACGCTTGCCGCAATTGCCAACGGTATGGAAGAAAACTTGATAGTAAGAGCGGCACTCGTCTCTCTTAAGCAGAGAAGGAAGCTGATTCTAGTACCGCGTGAAACACCTTTAGCCGAACCATACATTATCAATATGCTTAAGGCAACTAGGGCGGGAGCAGTCGTGTTACCACCGGTTCTAACTTTCTATCATTCACCGAAGACCATTCAGGACCTTATAGACTTTATAGTCGGGAGGATTTTGGAAATCCTCGGGATTGAGCATAATTTATACAAAAGGTGGGGAGAATGAGGGATTTCCTGAGCGAGCTTGAGAGGGAAGGTGAACTCATTAACATCGTAAAACCGGTCTCGACAAAATTTGAGGCAGCCGCAATAATGAAGAAGCTTGATGGGAGGCCCGTACTCTTTCACAAGATTAAGGAATGTGAAGGGTTCAGGTTAGCAGCGAACATCTGCGGTAGTAGAAGGATTTTAGCAAAGGCCTTAGGTGTGAGCGAGGACGCTATACTCAGGAAGCTGAACGATGCCATAGAAAACCCAAGCAGGGGCGAAATCGTCGATGATGCGCCGTGTCAGCAAGTAATCGAGAGAAATCCTGACCTAAGAAAATTTCCGTTCTTGATTTTCGGCCAACACGATGGTGGACCTTATACTACCGCCAGCATAATTATTGCCCATGACAAGGAGTATGGTTTTAATGCAAGTTTCCACAGACTGATGCTTATAGGTAAGAACAGAGTCGTCGCTAGAATACTCCCAAGACATCTTGATGAGTTTATACGCAGGGGCAATAGAAATGTTGCAATAACTTTCGGAAACCATCCTGCATTCATGATAGCGGCGGCCATTACTTGGAAGATAGGTGTCAGCGAGTTAGATATAGCAAACTCGTTAAGGAAGATGAGATATGCGCGATGCGTAACGAATGAACTACTCGTACCCGCAGACTGTGAAGTTGTGATGGAGGGTGTTGTAACAGATGAATGGGCAGACGAAGGTCCAATAATTGACATAACGGGTACATACGACGTTGTGAGAAAGCAGAGGGTAATTGAGATAGAGTGCGTAACTATGAGACGTGACCCAATCTTCCAAGCAATATTGTTGGCGGGTAGCGAGCATAAAATCCTGATGGGCACACCGAGAGAAGCAACGATATACAAAGAGGTTGGAAAAGTTTGCGAATGTTTAGACGTTAGATTGACGCCTGGTGGTTGTAAGTGGTTCAATGCTGTCGTAAAGATAAGAAAAAGACATGCAGATGATGGAAAAAAAGCCATAGAGGCGGCATTTAGGGGACACGGTAGTCTAAAACATGTTCTCGTAGTTGACGAAGACATAAACATCGACGACCCGCTTGAGCTGGAATGGGTATTGGCGACAAGGGTGCAGATGGACAAGTGCCTAGTGCTCAAACCTAATGAGTACGGCTCTTCTTTGGACCCATCTGCTGACCAGTACACACGAAAGACATGCAAAGCTGGAATAGATGCAACATTGCCTTTAGACGCTGACCTGAAGCTCTTTAAAAAGGCCAAGATACCAGGAGAGGAAAGTATAAAGATTGAGGACTACATAAAGTAACTAAAACTGCACAATCGTTGGTGTAATGAAAATGTACCTTTCAAAAGAAGAAGAACGTATGCTAGTCGGAGAGTGCGGATATGCCGCGCAAAAAGCTATGGAGATACTCGTAGCGCTTGGAAAAATTTACGATGCTGAGAAGTTAGTTCCCATCACAAGTGCTCACATATCGGGTGTATCGTATGCTAACGTGGGCGAAGATGGGCTAGAGTTTTTGGAAGAACTTGCGTCTGATGGCAAAGTTCTCGTGCAGACGACACTTAATCCTGCGGGCATGGATTTGGACAGATGGAGTTTGATGGGCATTGATAGAGAGTTCGCGGAGAATCAGCTAAGGGTGATAGATGTATACAGAAGGATAGGTGTCAAGATAACGTGCACATGTACTCCATACCTTGTTGGCAATGAGCCTAGAATGGGCGACCACATCGCGTGGAGTGAAAGCTCGGCAGTGGTTTATGCAAATTCAGTCATAGGCGCTAAGACAAACAGAGAGAGCGGAATAAGCGCTTTGGCGGCCGCGATAACTGGTAGGACGCCCTTTTATGGTCTACACCTCAAAGAAAACCGTCAGCCAACCGTAGAGGTTAGGGTACCACAACCAAAGGGGGCGTTTGAGTTTGCTTGCCTCGGCATAGTCGTCGGAAGGTTAGTCGGCGACGGCATACCTCTTTTCAGGGGTATGCTTCACGCTGAGCCAGATGAATTAAAGGCGTTGGGCGCGGCGTTGGCCAGCGTCGGCGGCGTGCCCATGTTCCACGTGGAAGGTATAACGCCGGAGGCTGGAGAGTATATAGATAGACCCATGGAGAAACTCACCGTTACAGAATCTGATATAATAAGTGTCAAAGAAGAGTATGCCAGCGAGGTGGATCCGGATTTGATATTCCTTGGCTGTCCCCATCTTTCACTTACAGAGCTTAAAAGGATTGCATCATTCTTGGCCGGGAAAAGGGTTAGAAAAAAGCTCTGGTTATGCTGCTCGAGGAGCGTCAAGCTGGAGGCAGATAGGCTGGGCATAACACAGGTTGTAGAAGCTGCTGGCGGTACGGTCGTATGCGATACCTGTCCGATAGTCGCGCCTGTAAAGGATTTAGGGGTAAAAGCCATCGCTACGAACTCGGCCAAAGGAGCATGGTACTCAAGAAACTTAAACAATTTATGTGTGAGATTGCTTCCGACGGAAGAGTGCCTCAGGGAAGCGACCAGATGAACGCTGTTTTAGAGTTAAGGGGTAGAGTCATAAAAGGGGGAAGAGCCGAAGGTGAAGCGTTAGTTTCGTCGCAACCGATATCCTTCTATGGGGGCGTTGACCCTGATACGGGAATAATCAAGGAAAAGGGACATGAATTAGAAGGAAAAAGCATAGCTGGAAAGGTGCTGATCTTCCCGCATGGAAAGGGCTCGACTGTCGGCTCTTACATAATCTACAGGTTGAAGAAAAAGGGCATGGCACCAAGCGCGATAATAAATCAGAGATGCGAGCCTATAGTTGCTGTCGGTGCGATAATAAGTGACATACCCGCTGTCGATTGTGTTGACACTAGCAAATTTAAGAGCGGTGACTGGGTAAAGATAGAAGACGGAAAAATAATCGTGGAGCGGCGTTAAAGCTCGCTTACGAAGAACTCCTCAATTTTTTCAGTAATGTAGCGTAATTCGTCGGTGCTAACTTTAGGATGCACTGGTAAGGAAAGCACTTCGTCCGAAGCCTCCTCGGATATGGGCAGCAAGCCCCTCTGGTAACCATAAAGTCCCATGTAGAGCGGATGTAAGTGAACCGGGGTTGGCCAGTAGACTGCTGTCTCAATACCGTTCTCCATGAGATACTTCTGTAGCGCATCTCTTGACTTTTTAGGCCCGCTCTTAACTCTTATTGTGTAAACATAATGTGACGGTTTAACGTAAGAAGGGAAAGTTGGGGTGACAACACCGGATATGCCTTTAAGATAACTTCCTAGGATTTCTGCATTTCTTGCTCTGATGTCATTCAGCCTATCAAGTTTCGAAAGTTGTACAAGACCAATCGCAGCCTCAAATTCCGTCATCCTATAATTTAGTCCCGGCATTACAGCCATATGCGCTTCTTCCTGACCATGCGTTCTGAAGAGTCTGCACTTCCTAGCGTATTCGGCATCGTTGGTGGTTATCATTCCCCCCTCACCGGTCGTCATGTTCTTGCTGGCGAAGAAGCTAAAGCAGCCCATATGGCCAATGCTGCCAACCTTTCTACCTTTGTAGAGCGCTCCATGCGCCTGAGCAGCGTCCTCGATAACGATTATCCCCTTATCTTCGGCGATTTCCATTATGGCGTCCATCTCGGCGGGGCATCCGTAAACATGCACGGGTATTACCGCCTTTGTGTTATCTGTTATAGCATTTTGGAACTTTTCAGGATCCATGCAAAGCGTTACGGGGTCTACGTCCACGAATACGGGCTTAGCACCTTGGATGAGCACGACGTTTGCTGTGGCTACAAAAGTCATCGCAGGTACTATGACCTCATCACCGTGTCCTATACCGCATGCTGCGAGAGCAGTATGCAGAGCTGCGGTTCCAGAATTCACAGCAATTGCATACTCAACACCTATGTATGATGCGAACATTCTCTCAAAATCGCTGACCTTCTCGCCGCTACCGTGCCATGTGGTAAGCATGCCCGTTCTGAGAACTTCAGAAACCTCCTCTATCTCAACTTCATCGATTACGGGTTGATTTATTCGAATCTTTCTATCGATCAACTCTCTACGCCCCGAACGAGTACGTTTAAACATATAACACTCCCAAATTTAAGATGAAAGTCATGGTTTACAAAATTGTCAATCACGGCACCATCCCTTCTAGGAGGCTTTCTGGGCGACTCAATAATATGTGGGTATGTTCCACATGTTATGGTGGTATTTTAATTCTACTTGATCAGGTAGGCACGACCAACGCCGCAACTTCGAAACTACATATGTGTCAAAACTCAATCATAAAATGAGAACCGAACCAATATGTCCCAATTTTTCAAAAACGAGTAACAATGCCGCTATTGAGAAATTTTAGTTAATGCTCTAGGACGTTGCTGTGACATCACATAACATCACTCATATATCACACATTCAGAAGTTTTAAGCCCTGCCCTTTAACTGGAAACTGGAGATGTATAGGAAACAAGATGACATCACGTAGCATCAATGCTGGGTAATACAAAAAGATTTTCGAGTCAACCGTCGCAGGAAAAATTATTAATCACGCGTATATAGCTCCAGTTTACAAAAGCGTAAACTAGGTGATGCAATTGGATGCTACGCTTCTTGATGAGATAAAACAGTATTGGGAGAATGACGTCATATTCAAGCTACTCAGCGAGAGGTGTTCCCTTACCAAGAAACAGCTCGAGACGCTACTCATAGAACTCTTGCTAGAAAGTAAGGGTGCAAAGCTTACGGTGGACGAAAAGGCAAAGCTCCGTGGGGTCTCGAAGGGCTCATTTTTAAGGACAAAGAAACAGGCGATGGACAATATAACTAAGTCGCTTTACACCGTATTGCTGCTGGGTTACCTCGGGTTGTTCGAACTACCGACGTACTCTTGGTTCTTGCAGGCTTCTGAGACCCTAAACGGCAGGGACCCTGAAGCAATATCTAAACTGCTACTCATGCTTACGGAGGTTAAGAAGTAAGATGGATGTGCTAGTCCTCATCTTTGTTGTGTTGTTTGTTACACAAACGATGATATTTTACGCTCTGCTACGCAAAGCTAGTGCGCATAGAGGAATGACGTCAAACCCCAGCTCCTATGACGCAATCACGAATGAGCTGGCAAAGATAAAAGAAACACTCATTAGGATAGAAAACAGACTTAATGCGCCAAACGATGCCTCTAGCGTCCTTGAAAAAGTAGTTGAAGAGGATTTTAACCAAACATGCTATAGGGTATTAGAGCTTTTAAAAACCGAAGGGCCATCCTCATCTTCAGAGCTTAGCATTAAGCTCAGTAGAAGTCGTGAACACATCTCCAGAATTTTAAAGAACCTTTATATGAAAGGCCTCGTCACAAGGACGGGTAAGCCCTTTAAATATAGAATAACGGACAAAGGCCTTTCTTTTCTGGAGAATGCCGCATAAGATTTTTTAGAAAGGGTTTAGCAAGATAGATTTGGCTTGCCGGCCATAGATGGGGGGAAACGCCCGGACCCATTCCGAACCCGGAAGCTAAGCCCCCATCGCGTGGAGGTAGTCTGGTGCGAGAGCCCAGGCGAGGGCCACGTGCTGGCAAGCCATTCTTTCTCATCTTTTTAGAGACTCATCTGGAGCTGCAGTGTATGAATCGGTTTTTCATAAACCCTCCTGATACAACCTGGATCCGGCATCAAGTAGTCTCCGAAATATCCATAGGCCCTAGCCCTGCAACCTCCGCAAATGAACTTATACGTACACGTTCCACACCCGCCCTTCAGTTTTTTCCTATCTCTAAGCTCGTTAAGGACGCTTGAATTGAGCCATATTTCTTCGAATCTTTCATGCCTCAGGTTGCCAAGTTTTATGGGCATGAATACGCATGGTTGAACGTCACCTTCAGGGCTTATCGCCGCATAAACTCTGCCCGCGCCGCAACCACCAATGAATTCGGCGACTTCCGGCGTTATGCCCGGAATGTTTGCATAATGAGTCGTAGGAACTGCGAGCTCAACACACGGAGCTGTTGGATTGATCGTACAAATTTCCTCCACGATTTTCTCCTTCATCTCGAGTCCGACCCTAGCAAACTGGGGCGCCGTTGTGAAAATTTTCAATTTTTTATTTTGGAGCATATTGAAAACCAGCCTTTTATACAAGTACTTCAGGATTTCCTCCCTTTCCTGCGGTGTTGGATCGTCTTCTAGGATTTTTGTGGCCCTGCCGGTCGGTATAAAATTGAAGCATATGAAATAATCTGCCCCGAGCTCTTCGACGAAGTCAACCATTTTTTGTATCTCTGATATGTTATGTTTGGTTACAGTTGTGGCAACACCTACTGTAACACCTTCTTCCACCAAATATTTGATTGCAGAAACCGCTCTATCCCAGCTACCGGGAATTCCCCTAAACTCGTCATGCGTCCTTGAGTTTATACCATCTAGGCTTATTTCTGCGTAATGAACGGTTTTGGCAAGTCTCTTGGCAACATCCCTTGTTATGAGTGTGCCATTTGAGGCAATCGTTACATACATGCCGTTATCTCTCGCACTCCCTGCGACTTCAAAGAAATCCTGCCTGACGAGCGGCTCTCCTCCTGAAAATGCAATAGAAGTAACGTCTGCATCCGAGAGTTCCTTAACAACACGAAGCGCCTCGTTTGTTGTAAGCTCTGCTGGTAAACTTGAACTGGCGTTTTGATAACAATGTTTGCATCTGAGGTTGCATCTATTTGTAAAGTTCCAGACAACGAAGAGTGGCGCACCTGTGACGAAAGGTTTCGTTACGCCAAACCAAGCCAGACCCTTTATCGTCGAAGTCAGTCCCTTCCTCCAATATGATACGCTCAAAGCCTTGACCAACGCGTCTTGGTTAGCATTCAGTGCCTTCAAAGTGATAAAGGTAAAGAACTTGAGTGCAGAAACGATCGATGCGCATGTAATGCACTTCTTTTGCTTAATACCAAGACATTCATCAAAAAATATGTCTATGGGTCTTTTACCGCATTTGCTGCATTTCTCCAGACTTTTCTTCAGTAGTGCCCTTGGCTGCGAACCCGAAAGAACAATACGCATGGCGTTGAAGCCAAGCGAAATCGGTATGCTACTCATCAGGCTATTACGAGATCTAGAGATAAAAATAAGTTTTCCATAGTTTTCAACGGTGAAAAATCTAGTAAAGAAGGGTTACGGAAAGACTCAAATGACTATTATGTCTTCCCTAAGAAATTCTTCATTTTTCTTATCAAAAATCCATGCGGTAACCTCTTCAGGCCTCTTATCGCGTATGGAAACTATAAGGTAGCTCATAGAGGACCAAGCGACTTCTGCATCATAGACAGACGGTCTTGCAGGATAATCGGGATGAGAGTGGTATATGCCGACAAGCATCAACCCGTGTCTTTCAGCATCCTTTTCCACGTTGTATATGTCTAACGCATCAACCATGTATCTCCTCTTTCTATCTCCCACGTAAACGTTTTTACATTTGACAACCTTAACGACAACTTTCCTTTCGTCTTCCCTTTTTCCTACTAGAAGTCCACAACATTCTTCAGGATAAGTTTCTAAAGCATGTTTGATAACTTCGTCCAGATTGATTTTGCTTATTATGAGTGTCAATTCTTTAAAGAAGAAGAGGACAAGGCATTATAAAACGCCTTCGAGTCCAGATTATGTGCTGAGTTTAGAACACTCATTTCCAGAAACATTCCTCAACGTACCTCTCGCCTCCATCCGGAAAGATGGTCACCAGCAAACCTTCCTCCAACTCTCCAGCTACTTTTAAGGTAGCGGCGAGTGCGGCACCTGACGATACACCAACGAGTATTCCCTCAATCCTTGCAAGCTCTTTAACCATCTCATAAGCCTCGCTTGTGGATACGCGTATGCGTATATCGCTAAAGTTCTCGTCGTATATCTTCGGCCTAATGCTTGTATCCATGTGTTTTAATCCCTCGATTTTATGAAAGTGTGAATCTGGTTGAACCTCCACGAGCTTTATGTTTTGATTGAATTCCTTTAACTTCCTACCGGCTCCCATGAGCGTTCCAGAGGTCCCTACGCCGGCGATAAAATGTGTCAATCTCCCCTTAGTTTGTTTGATTATTTCAGGACCTGTCGTCGTGTAATGGGCCAGCCAGTTTGATTCGTTGTCGTACTGGTTCGCGTAAAAGTATGCCCTAGGATCTTGCTCATATAGTTCACGGGCTTTTTTAATTGCCCCGTCTAGTCCGTCCACAGGGTTTGTACACACGACCTCGGCTCCATAGGCTTTCATAATAGCAATCTTCTTAGCACTGATATTCGCCGGGACCAACAGCTTGCATCTGTAACCTAGGATCGTAGCAATCATCGAATAAGAAATTCCCATGTTACCGGAAGTGGCATCAAGGATTGTTTTGTCGGGTGTTAGAGCCCCATTCTTTATGGCACTTAGGATTATGCTCAGGGCAGCCCTATCCTTGACAGAGCCCCCTGGGTTAAAAAACTCAAGTTTAGCGTAAATCTTAACACCGTTCTTTATACCATGTTTTGCGGGTAGTTTTTCAAGTCTACAAAGAGGTGTATTACCGATGAGTTTTAGAAGTTTATCGTAAACTCTAAGATGTTGCGCCTCATAACCGGCTTGGACCCATGAATTGTGTCGATTAATCGACACAAAAGGTCAGCCACCCCTCTTTTACTAAGTTTACCCCTTACTGCTTAATAAACGTACGTTTAACTGGTTCATCGTTTTTCGGCGGCTTTTTTGCCCCTCATTTTCATCTCTATCATGGCAATCTTCTTTTCACATTCGTTCACAACAAACCTTTTTCGTGAGAAGACAAAGTGAAAGGCAAGTCCGATGCCCCAGCCAAACAAGGGCCATATAAACCATATGGTTTGGGGAGATATGTAGAGGTTTATGAAGGCTAGAAAAATGTTGACTATCACATATGCAACCAAATGTGATAGGAAACCCCGATTGGCCTCTTCCAGCTCAAAATCTATCCAAGCCCGCTTAAACTCTTCCAATATCTCTTCAGATGCATTCATAATGTTAACATTAAAAATAACCTATTTAAAGCTGTCTTTTGGATGAATGAAAACCATTTTTCCTCGATTACTTTCACCCATACCCGAACTGATAGAGTATCATGGATGGGCTTAATATTTTTGCTTTAGTATGGGAAAGAAGCAAGAAGGCATCTCCTGGTCTTATGTTATGACTCATGCCTTCAACCTCAACCGCACCGTTCCCCTCCACAACGAAGCATATCAACTCTCTGTCCTGATTGGGCGGTACGTATTCTACGCAAACCTTAACTACGTCTTGGAATAGACGCATATAATTCGGTGAGAGTCTTTCGTAGAAAGTTTGCTCAAAGCTCCTAACTTTTTCTAAGACCTTATAGAGGTCCCTCCCCCCGATATCGTCAATATTATCAAAACCAGCATCGGGAAATTTTTCGTCAACTAGTTCTATATCTTGGACAAAATCCCATGGGCCAGTTTCCTTAGAACCACATATGAACACGAATGACGCTTCGCCTGCTCCTTTGTTTTTAAAACCATGCACTTGGCCCCTCTTTATGTAAAGAATGTCGGTCTGCGTGGTCTTACATACCTTGCCGTCAAGATAATGTAGCCCCTCAATATACTCTGGTAGAAAATGATGCTCATCGAGGAAATGGTGATAATGAAGCGGTGCCTCGCCCCTAACCTTAACGACGTAAAGGCCTATGAACTCGCTAGCAATTAACCTAGCAATCCGCAATCCAACTTTTTGATAGAGTGTAAAATGATATTCTGGGACATTCTTCCAATTAACTACGTATATGCCATTCCCTAGCGTGATTTGCTCGACCGCATTTACAAAATTTTCATAGATGTTTTTCAAGACAGCGCAATAATCCTTTGCAGAGGCTAGTCCATCCTCAACGAGTTTTAGGGCTTGAACGTATTGATGTAACATCGGGAAAATTCTGTGATCTTGATACACTTGATGATATCTTGCGGAGTGCAGCAAAGTAAGCCCCCTAAGAACCACTTTAACATCTTGCTCGCAACCCCTTAGCTCACCAGCTTCCATCATTTTCTGGATTGAGCACATTATGGGTCTATATACATCAAGGCTCCTAAAAGCACTCACGTAAAGTCTAGCATGCTGAATTTGGCTTTTTACAGGCTCCAATGTCCTAGTGTTTACAAACTCTTCCGCAGCCCTTACAGTATCTTCAAATTCTGCAGAAAACTTCATCAATATCACTATACCAGTCGTTGATTAAAAGTGTTCTATAAAAAATATAAGAATCAATCAAACTGAACTTTTACGCCCTCTTCCCCACTTCTCACGATCTTCTCAAACTCTTGCATTATCTTCTTGGTTATCGGTCCAGGTACGCCGTCTCCGATTTGTATGCCGTTGATCTTAACAACCGGAAGTATCTCGGCTCCCGTCCCCGTCAAGAAAACTTCTGTTGCGGTAATTAACTCAAATGGTGTTATGTCCCTTTCTACGACCTCCATCCCAAGTTCACGTATTAACTTTATAATCCTTCTTCTTGTCACGCCGTCCAAGATGCCTGCGGTTGGCGGTGGTGTGGCTATAATACCATTCCTAACAATGAAGAGATTTGCCGCCTCCGCCTCCGAAACGAATCCTCTGCTATCAAGCATTATGGCCATATCGGCACCAGCTTCGATGGCCTCTAGCTTTGCGAGTATGCTGTTGAGATAGTTCAACGACTTGACTTCATGCGTCGTTGCTGCTACGGAATCTCTTCTCGTTGATGCTATGATTGCGGATATGCCTTTCTCTTTAGCGGCTCCACCCACCAGTTGTATCTGCTCGACTATGATTATTATGCTTGGTTTAGAGCACTTTCTGGGGTCTAGACCCAAGTCGCCCACGCCCCTTGTTACAACGAGTCTAATGTAGGAATTTTTGGCGCGATTCCTTTTGACAGTCTCAACGACTGCGGCTATCATTTCTTCCTTAGAAATGGGTATGTTAAGTTTGATGAACTTTGCCGAGTTGTATAGTCTATCTATGTGCTCCTTCAGCAGAAATATTACTCCGTCGTAAACTCTTATGCCCTCGAAGACTCCATCACCATAAAGTAAACCGTGATCATAAACGGAAATTTTTGCTTCAGACTTCGGGTAAAACTTTCCATCGATATAAACTAGTGGCTCACTCACATCCGTTCACGTATATTACTCCTCTCTCATGTTATATAAATTGTTACGTTTTCTGCACACTCAAGAAACACTTTACATAACGCCTGGCGGTATGTCCGTTCTGGTTTTTTGTTGCTTGAACTCTTCAATTCTCTTAAGAGAGCTAATGTAGAGTTCAACCTTCTTTGCCTGCTCTTCGAGCTTTGTATAGTCTAAATGCTCGATACCTAAAGCGGCAGAGAGCCTTTTCAACACTTCTATCGAAGCCTTAGGTTGTGCTATATCGGGTCTCTCTATTTCCCCAAGAAAACATACGCCTTCGATGTTACGTTGTGCTGCTAAGCCCAGCAATAGACCATTAAAACCTGTTATATACCCCTCTCCCCTCATTTTCTGGGCTCCATAGGATTCTATCTCCTCGTTAAGTCTAGCATCTGTTACTGCATAAAAAACTCTTGGTTCTGATATTGAGACACCAGTATGTGCCGCTCCCAACGTGTATATTCTTCTAACACCTAAGCTGACTGCCAAATCTAACAAATCTTTACACAATTCATACAACATGTGTGGTTCTTGAGGTTGATAAAATCCGGTAAAGACAGCAAAATCTTTTCCGCCCCAATACAATCTGAAAGAAAATCTTTCAAATTCTATGAGAGAGTTTTTATGAATTACATATGGTGGCATATAGTCCAATATCTCTGCTATTGGTTCCATCTTCAACTCCTCTATGAGATACGCTGCCGCAATGCCGCCTACGTTGCCCATTCCAGGAAGTGCTGCGACCAGCGATTTTACGGTGACGCCCCTCTTCAATATGTTTACTTCCAAGCCTGTAGTACGCCCTCCAGTAGAGACGGTATGTGCTCCTAATAGAGTTTGCCTAAGAGACGCTCAGCTAACGTTTATTAGAACCTTAGCTTATAAAGATGACGATATGGGAAAAAGGAAGATAGTGTCCGAATCTGACGTCTTAGAAGAAGTGGTGACACCGGGGCCTGGAGATGTTTATGGTGTTGTTGTGAAGATGTATGGGTATGATAGGGCTCTAGTAGAATGCTCGGATGGGAAGCAAAGATTATGCAGGATAAAGGGACAGTTAAAAAGAAGAATCTGGATTAAGGAGGGAGATTTAGTACTGGTCAGCCCTTGGGAATTTCAACAAGATAGAGGAGACATTTTTTGGAGGTTTACGAAGAATCAAGCGATAGAATTGGCTAAACAAGGCGCCTTGCCGGACTTTCTTAAAGCCAAGATAGAGGCTGGTTAAAGGTTTGCATGTGGTGAAGTTTTTCTGAGCTCTGATAAAATTGAGAAGAAACTTAGGAGAAGAGAATTCGAGGCAGACAAGGAACAAAGATACCTACAAAAAAGATCAGAACTTGATGAAGTCTTGGAGGAGGTTTTTGATAGGCTTACACTCATGACGATTTATGATTTAATGAATGCCGGTGTGTTATTAGAATTTTATGGTGTAATTAGCGCTGGAAAAGAGTCGAGAATATATCTTGCAAAAGGTCCGGAAGGTTTCATGGCTGTAAAGATATACTTGATAACTAGTGCAGAGTTTAAGAAAACTAGGATGACCTACGTAGTGCATGACCCGAGGTTTAAAAGGATTCCAAAAGACTTCAGGGAATTCATATACCTCTGGGCAAGGCGCGAATTTGGAAACTTGAAAAAAGCATATGAAGCTGAGGTTCCAGTGCCGAAACCATATTTTGTTGAAAATAACGTTTTGGGCATGCAATTCCTAGGAAAGGATGGGGTGAGGTATCCAACACTAGAAGAGGTCGAATTAGAGCCTAGCGATTATGAGAAGATCTATCCGCTAATTCTTGAGAATATAAAGCGGCTTTACCAGAAAGCGGGCTTGATACATGCAGATATGAGCCAATACAATGTATTCGTTACGGATACCTTATCAATCTATTTCATAGATTTATCTCAGGCAGTCCACACTTCGCACCCTCTGGCCGAAGTGTTTTTAGAAAGAGACATAAGAAACATTACAAAATTTTTCGAGAAAAAGGGTATTAGCGTTAGACCTCCAGAAGAGGTCATCGAATGGATAAAATCTTAAAAAAATCTTTACGTAACGCTCTCCTGTTCCTCTAATTTTACTTTCTCCATAATATCAGGAGTCACGCCCATCTTTTTCAGAAGTTTCGTGACATCCGGAGGCTCTTTTCTCTCTATAATCTCTGCTGAAAATTTTGCTATCTTCGGAAGGTACTTAGCATATATGCTCAATCTTTTTATCGTAATAGTGCGTTTTTCGACCTTTATCAGATAATGCTTGAGAGCTCTAGCGCACTCCCTTATTGCGATAGTGAGTTCGCGCTCGATTTCCGGTCTGTCGGCTATTGCCTCTTTGCCTACAGTCTTGTAAGGTACTTTCAGAGAACATATGTGTGTGATGACGGCTAGTGGTGCGATTTTCGGAACATTATAGTTATTCCAATCAATTTTTTCAGATACTACCTTCCAAACGACGTCGGCCCTCTCATCGTAAAGGAGCGGTATCTTGTTCGCAAACCTGTATATTTGTATATTCTCACTCGGCGGTATCTTGCCACCATATGCTATTGCGGCCTCAACTATAAACGGAAAGCCGGAGTAAGATTGTGGCGGTCTTTGAACCACGTGGAGAAACTCTGGCATCAGTATTGCCTTAATGCCTGCTTCGAGCAATTCCTTGCCTATTGGACTTAGAGGTGTCGGGTCTGGTGCTCTGAATTTTTTATACCTTTTGATAGCCTCTACAAGTGCAGTAAGCTGATCATGAGTTAATTCTTTTGGATTTAATGTATGCGGAAGCCCAGCTAGTTCCAGAACCTCTTTGGCGGTTTTAGGGCCGACGCGCTGGAAGCTACCCGTCAAGAAGGATAAAAGGGTTTCAGACTTTGTTAGAGATATTAGCCGCTTCATGGTTTCTACATCAACCCCTACCGGATGTGGTAATGCCTCTTTTGGAGGTTCTGGTATTTTTTCAGCAACTCTTGGGAAGTGGTATAGTCTGCCCTTAGGATCAATGAAGGTTAATGAAGCATTCGGGTTTGCAATGGCAGTATTTCTGAAATACTCAACGATCTTTGCCTTGCTGTTGGTGTAATCAGCCTCAAGATAATAATCTATTAACGTTCCCCTCCAATTATCGTTATTTTTATGAACTTTATGGTCGAGCACTATGGGTTCATTCTTAATAATATCGATTCTTAAAACGAATTCATGTATATCACCATTTGTACATGATATGACGGTCACTGGTCTGTTTGTTGTAATCTGGCCGTACAGTAGTGCCATTGTACCGCCAAGTCCGAAAGTTCCACGTGATTGACGGTATCCGTATTTACTTCCATAAAACACAGTCGCAAAAGCATGCGGTATGTGTTCCGCATCAACACCTATTCCATTATCCTTGACCCTCAGCCTGAAGATTTTAACGTCTTCGGAGCTCCCCTCACCCACTTCTTGTAATTCGACGATTATTTCAGGCAAGATCCTGCCCACTTCACAGGCATCAAGCGAGTTTTCCACGAGTTCTCTGATGGATGTGTAAAGGGAACGGCTGGGGTTTGTGAATCCAGCAATATCTCTATTGCGATAGAAGAAGTCGGCAGGTGATATCTTCTCGAACTTTACCTCTGCCAATTTTCTATCACCATTCTTCGATTTCACACCACAAGTTCTGTTACAGGTTTGTTACGCAATTTGGGCATAGCGCCTATTTTATCTTTATCCCAGAAAAATCCTATAGTTTAAATCCAGGTATAAGTTTTCCCGCTTTTCGCTTCCTAGCGTACTCATCAAGCATTTTATACACTGCACTGTGCGGCGAGCCGGTTATCAGTCTTATTACGGCTTCTTTAGCAGCTTCGACATCCTGAGGATCACCTATTATTGCCACGGTATCTCCATATATTGACACTAGCACATGAGCATTCTCCTCGATGATTTTTCTTGTTTTTCCTCCAGTTCCTATAAGTCTGGCCCTAACCCTAACCAAATCATTCACGTTCTTACCGATAAAATCCTCCAAATGTACAATGTCCAACACCACGTCCTCCTCAAAAAGTTTGAATGCTTTTTCCGGCGAAAAACCTCTCCCTATAGCAACTACGACGTCACGGGCCTTAAACATAGCTGCCGGATCTCCTCCTTCGTTTGGGGATTTTGCAAGCTCTATTGTCACCACTCCATCTTTGCTATCGATCGTGAGCTTCACACCTAACTTTTCCTCTATTGTCTTCTTAACGGAACCATTGACCCCTATCAATACGCCTATCCGGTCCTTAGGTATGGTCACTGTAAAGGTTCCGTGCTTTGGCTCCACGTTCTCAGGATACATCCCGTTATTTTTCAAAAATTCTAGTATTATATAAACAACAAACTAATTTCTTTCCTTTAGCGTCTCAGAAAACGACCTCTGTAGGAAATACGACGATCCCATCCTGTGTTATCTTATAGGGTCTCGGCTGGGTGTCGTGATTCACGCCCCTCATCTTCTCGATTATGAAAGCATGGACGAGACTGCCAGCTCTAAAAAATCTTTGTAAAAGTATCACGCCATGGGCAACGTACTCTTCAATTTGATACTTTCTTTCAGTTGATGAATGCGTAAGCTCTGAAATCATTAACGTCGTACAATTTAATGGAGCTATGCCCCGAACCAAGTCAATAATGGCCTCTCTCCTTTCCACCTCATCCGGGTACTGCAATATGAACGTCGAGAGTGTGTCTATAACGAGCCTTTTAGCGTTTATCCTTTCACACTCCTTTTTTATTTTTTCTATCAAAGATATGAGCTGAAATTCTTTGCTCCCAATGGTTACTTCGCCTAAACTAATGCTCTTTGTTATGAAACGTATTGGCGAAGCATCAATTATGGCAATTTTATTCTCCTTCTCTAATCTTTCTAAATCCCAACCAAACCTCAGCATGTTAAGCTTAACCATTTCAGGCTCTTCTTCAAGAAGTACTAAGATGCCATTTTCACCAAATTTAACAGCGCCATTGTAAAGAAACTGGACGCCGAGTGTTGTTTTACCACAACCCGGCGGACCGAGAACTAGTACCACATGCCCTTTTGGTATGCCGCGCCCCTCTAACATAATATCAATACCTTCTATGCCGGTACGGGTGTATGTTCGCAAAACTTATCACTCCATACAGTACACAATAAGTTGTTTTTTAACTTTTTTAAGCTATTTAACGCCGCCTCGCCTGCCTCTTTTGGTTGGTGCTTTACTATCGTCCTCCACGTACTCCTTTTCAGCTGGATACGTCCCCGTCTTTTTGGATAATTCCTCAAGCTCCTTTACTGCATCTAGATCATCCACTTCAATCACTACTGGTCCGACGTAACCACATGAGGCACATCGATATAGCATTCCCGCATATCCACCCAAATATAAGTTAATTTTATCGCTTTTACACATAGGACATATTAGAGTTTTCACACATCATCAGAACTCCTCTTTAATCGTAAGAAACGATGCACATGTCATGCTCTTGCCAACCCCCTCAATAGTCCTAAGCTTGTCTATGACGAGTTCACCTATTGACTGTATTGACTCCCCTCTTACCTTCAAAAGTATGTCCCACTCGCCAGATATTAGATGAACTTCATGAACGTCGGGTAACGTTGCTATGTATTCACCAAGCTTTTTCTGGGAAATGTTCGCTCCCGGAAGAAAGGATATTAATACGAATGCCGTCGTTGGCTTACCGAGCTTCGAGTAATCTGGTATTACAGTAAATTTTTTAATTATCCCCTTGCTCCTTAGTTTCTTTATCCTTTCTTGAACAGTCGTCCTTGGCATGTTAAGCTTTATTGCAAGCTCCGAAATACTCTGACTAGCATCCTCAATAAGTTCATTTAATATTTTCCAGTCTTTTTCGTCCATCATCTCACTATAAAATAATATTAATGGTTGCTTTTGGTTCTTACTCCTATAATGTTTAGTGTTATTCATTAAAAGACGAATTAAGGTAAAGGTGTCAGCTGGTAGTGGAAGCTTGCGCCTCCTTCCAGATAAGTATTATTGCATATTCCCTAGGTATGCCCAAAGACTGCATAATGTTTTCTATGTTTTTTTGCAAAGATTCATCAACTCTTGGACCAAACTTCGCTCCATGCTTTTCTTTCAACTCTTCATAAAGTTTGTCAGCAAGCTCAGTGTACGCCGTTAAGGAGTAAATTTTTTTCGGCAAGTCAGTAACCATCCTGGCCATTTCTTCTAACTCTCTAATCCTCTTTTTCTTCTCGGAAAGTTCTTGTCTGAGAACTGTGATTTTTGTCTCTAAGCTTGCTTTAAGCTCCTGAGATACGGGAACGTTCGAACTTTCTTTATATTTCAGCGTATCCAATTCGACGATCGAGATACATAAATCTGTCTCGATATTTGAAAACTCTGCCTCCAGTTTACTCTTAGCTGCATTAATTTTTTCAAGCAAGGATGCCGACTCATTAATTATTTGCTCCCTCATCATGTTCCACCTTGATAATATCTCCTTGATGGTTGTTATGCTAATGTCCTGCTCCAGAAGCATCTTTTGGAATATTTGCTCCCGTATCTTTATCTCTTGTAACTTTGCCATGAGCGCATCATATCCTTCGAAAGCTTCTTTTACAACAGATGCCTCGAGGCCCTTAGATGTTACAATACTCTCGGGCGGTTTTGTTTGAATTTTTGCCTCAATTTCTGGAGCGCTCACCTCAGGCTCTACTTGAGAAACCTCTTCTATTGCATCCTTCGCCATTTTTTCTTCCTTAAACTTTATAACTATCTTTTTCGGCATTATGGCTCCTCCCAACTAAACTTCGGTCTTTGAGGAATCAACACAATTTCATCCCTTCTTACTCGGTAAAAGTTTTTTGGTTTTGCTAAAAAACTTTACTATGTGATCGATATCAAGTATTTTGGCAGTACTAGTCTTTACGCTCTCCTCATCGAGAACGTCGGCTTTCTTGGGGATCAAATCAAGCATTTGGAGACCGATTAGTGTGCTTTCAAGGACCTTACGCCGCTGCAGACCAAGCGTGAACCTTACTGGCACAACCCTTTCATTTTTATCTATTCTAAACACACCGATCTTTAGATCCGAGACTTTCCAGCTGACGCTAAATTGTAGGGGGTCTATAACTAACGCAATGGCCTTAGGAAACATGGCTTGGTACGCTTTTTGCGTCTCGACATCGATGGGCGACATAAAGACGTCTAAACCCGGATGTGAATGATACCAACCAACTATGTATAGGTCCGGAAGGTTTTCCATTAGGACTTCAGCAACTAAGGCCATAACGCTCTCTTCGAGCTTAACGTATGCGGGCGTGCTTTGTTGGATACCAGTAACAGCATCCCAGACCTCAACAACGTCCGATACTACTTTTCCTACCATCAACCCTGCAACTTCTTGATTAATGTTACTAATAGAGTGATAAAGTATCTTACCAAGAGCCAGAGGATAAATGCGTGCCCTCATGGAACCTGCATATTAGTGTTTAGCCATATTAATTAATGTTTGAAAATAACTGATAAACTCGTTAGATAACATATGACGTAATGCGCCCAACATATACGGGAATTTCTGGCGTTGTTTATGCGTAACCCCTAACCTTTTTAAAAAGTTAATACTTAAATACATTACAAATAGAGTGCCAGTGGGGGTTAAAGACTTATGAAAATTAAGGTTATACCTGCGGTTGGTGGTGGTAGCCCTCTAGAATTAGAGGTATCGCCGAATGCAACAATAGGGGCAATTAAGGCTAAGGTTTGCGCGATTAAGAAACTTCCGCCAGATACTACATACCTAACCTACAAGGGTAGAGCCCTTAAAGAAACGGAAACGCTTACTGAATTAGGTATATCGGAGGGCGACAAATTGGTCATCATAACGAGAACAGTGGGGGGTGACGCCACTGGAAACTTATTCAGAATTACCCGAACCTCTATGGAATAAGAGGTTAGCCGTAGAATATAGGTTGATGCAGGAGCGTGACCCTCCGTTATTTGATATAATTGACGGGGACTTGACACACTATATGGGCATAATAGTGGGCTCCGGGTATTATGAGGGTGGCTACTTTAAGGTAGAGATAAAAATACCAAGAGCGTATCCGTACGTGCCGCCAGATGTTATTTGGCATACAAGGATATGGCATCCTAATTTCACAGATGAGGTTCCTGCCAAAATATGCGAATCCATTTTTAAAGATGATTGGAGACCTGGTTTGTATCTCGTGAATGTCATCGAGGCTCTCCAGAATCTACTAGCCAACCCGAACCCGGATGACCCACTTAACTCGATAGCAGCTTATGAAATGAAGTATAAGCCCGACGTTTTTTTCAATAGGGTTAAGTACTACATACAGCTCTATGCAACTCCAGAAAAGGTTTTTGATAAAAAGCTAAAGTGGCGAATGTAGTTAAAATTTTGTGCTTTCAATGGTTTTAACATGTCTCTTTTAAGCTTCAGCACTAAACGTTATTATACTGTTTAAATAAACCTTCAAGCTGCAAATGGAGCCATATCTGCTGGAAAGATATGATAGGCAGATAAGAATCAGTGGTTGGGACCAGTGGAAAGTCTCAAACTCAACAGTTTTAATAGCGGGCGTGGGTGCAACAGGTTGCGAGTTAGCAAAGAACCTTTGTCTTGCGGGAATTGGTAGGCTGATCTTGGTTGACAACGACGTGGTAGAACTCTCAAATCTTAACCGTCAAATGTTGTTTGATGATTCTGATATAGGCTTACCAAAAGCCATAGTTGCCAGAGAAAAGCTTCAGAAGATGAACCCTTATGTTAAGATTGATGCCTATTATGAGGACTTAAGAAAGTTTGATGAATTTATACTAAAGGATGTGGACGTGTTTTGCTCTTGCCTAGATAACTGGGCAACGAGAAGATGGCTCAACTCGCTTGCCGTTGAACTTAAGAAGCCACTCGTTGACACAGCGATCGAAGGTCTATATGGAAATGTACAGGTTGTAATACCAGGAGAAACTGCGTGCCTTGAATGTCATGGTGACGCCTTAATTCCCAAAGACACACAATTGGCCGAATGTACGCTCAAAAGGCGTAAACCAGAGGACCTCGCCGAGGACCTAAGGAAAAACAAAATTGAGATACCCTTCGAACTTGTTAAGGAGCTATTTTCCATGGGCATAAAAACGATTTATGACTTGAAATACACACCAATAGAAAGACTTCAAAAAGAGAATAGCAAAATTTCTGAGGAGATAATCAGACTAAGGGATCTGTTAAAGCCCAAGTTGCCAGCGATTCAAGGAGGAGCATCAATTATAGCGGGTGTGGCATCTTTAGAGGTGCTAAAAATAATACATGGCGGAAGTATCGGAAAGGTAACGAAGCATCTTATAGTATACGATGGCGTATCACAAAGGTTAACTAAAGTCGCTTTAAAAAGAAGAGAGGATTGCTTTGTCTGCGGCGATGCTATGCAGGAAGGAGAACCAATCGAGATAACGGTCAATTTCGATGAGTATGTATGGAACTTAAAAGAGAAGGTAAGTGCTTTATTTAGCATCCCGGACCCCGAAATCCAGTATAAAAAATGGATATTAAAAGACGATCAAAAGTTGTCAGAGATAAACATTAAAAGCGACGACATACTGTATATTCATACTAGTAGGCGGTACACACCGATAGCCATAAAGGTGAGCTTTATTGAAAATAGTGGTAGGGCATGAAGTTTGTGTGGGCAGGTGGATTTGGACAAAAACTAAAACGGTGAGTAGAATGTGCCCAATTTGCGCCTCCGAAATTAATGAGGGTGTTGCTACAACAACATGCCCCCATTGTGGAACGATAGGTCACAAGGTGTGTTTTGATAGTTGGTTAAGTATAAGGAATGCCTGTCCAATATGTAAGAGACCAGTGCTGGAGATGGTGTTATGAGCGAGGAAGAAGAGTTTGTAATAGATCTTGAGTATGTTGATACGCCTGCTGGAAAAGTGGCATCGCTCAATACGGTCAAGAAATTAGCTGAAGCAATTTCCATAGTTCATGAGGAAGCTGAAGAAATCTCAAGTAAGGTTCAATCACTTGAAAATAAAATGCCCAGCACCGATTTATTAAACAGATTAGAAAGTAGGCTGGCGGCTTTAGAGAAAGGCCAAGATCAGATACTTGCGCATATAGATTCACTCATAGAGGCCTTCAACAGTTTGATTGAGACTTTAGAGAGAACGCTCAAAAAAGATTAAGGAGTAAGTATCGCTTTTCTAAATTCTCCAACCAATTTTTCTAGAGCCGTTTTACGCTCCGTAAGTTCGTTTATATCATTTAACAACTCTGTTTTCTTTGCCTCTAGCTTGGAGATCTCCTCGTTCATCTCTCGCACTTTATTTTCTAGCTCACGCATCATCTCCTCGCGTTCCTTTATTCTCATCAGAGCATCCGAAAGTTCTCTTTCCTTTCTCGCAATCCTCTCAAGCCTTATTTCTTTTAGCTTGAACATACGGTCTATCTTATTCACCTCTTCGTCGATCTTATGCAGCATTTCTTCTAAGGATGTCAAGTAACGCTGGGATAGTTCTTTAAGCTCCGCCTCTATTCTGTTTTTCTTCTCTTCAAGCTCCTTAATATATGCGTTAAAGTTTGAGAGTTTATACTCCTTCTCATCAAGATCTGCCTTCCACTTCTTCAATTCGTTTTTGAGGGTTTCAAGTTCACTCTTTTCTTTAATTAACCTTTCTACATCCTCCCTGAGCATCGCTCTTTCCCGGGAAAGCAACTCTAAAATGTCGCTAAGCCCCTCTTTGATGGAATCGAACCATTCCTTGTATTCCCTTATAACTCTTAGCTCCTTAACGACGTTCTCAGCACTCATTGCCACCTCGCTTGCTTTCGCTAAGAACTCTTCCGGGAATGTTCTTTCTTTTGCAAGTGCTCTAACATTTTCCGAAACTTCAATAAGTGTTCTTTCAAGCGAACTAATCCTATTATCCACCTTCTCCTCGAGTTGAAGCCTGAACTCCTCTAACTCTTTTCTAAACTCGTTGAAGATCTCCTCTCTAGACTTTCCTCCAAGAAAACCCATTTTAACCCACAAAGTCTTGTATAAAGCTCGTATAAAAAGTATACAGGGCACAATTGAAAGATCAAAGTCAATCATTACATTCATTACAACTAAAAATATTAATAAATATAAACTCTAAAAATAAAAGTGAGTGATGGGTTTGGAGGTTTCATCCCAGGCGGTGTTGGGGCGGTTTTTTAAACTAGCGTTAATCGTGGCCGGAATTGGTGTAGTCCATATCCTTACGCTACTCATGTCATGGTACACCATAACATCGGACACGATAACCACAACTCCTCTACAGGGATACGTTATCGCCGAATCTCTTTACATGTCAATTGCTGGCGGTATAGTTTGTGGAATTGCGCTTTTACTATCTTCCACCTCATCAAATATAATGACAGCAAAGTGGCTTGTCGGAGCCACCGCACTTGTCGGAGCTCTTCTTGCGATAGCATCGCCAGCCTATGCACATTTTATAGTAATACCTGCGTTACAGGTAAGGGGACATTTGGAAGTAGGAATGTTCATGTCCTATCTCTCGGCAATAGCAATGTTTGTTCCTGCCGTCACCATAATAACCACGCCCATCAGGATTGAAGTAATACCTCGTGCCGGACCTTCTTATCTTGAAACTTCAGTCCCGCCGGTTGTTGAAGAAGCAGCTGAACTGGTGCATGCAACAGATGTGCCTCCCGGTGCAATTTGCGGTATATGCTACCAAGAGCTAGATCCAGAAACCACTGTTATGTGTAGCAATTGTCAGACGTTGTTCCATAAAGGTTGCATCGACATTTGGGTAAAGCTAAATGGTGTGTGTCCGAGCTGCAAGAAGCCCGTAATTAGGTAAATCTTTTTAACTAGGTTATTATATATACCCACTCCTAGGCGTATGGAATCGACAACCTCGTTGTATAATGAGATAGTCAGGCTGGCACTTGAGCGAAACTTCTTCTTCCCCTCGTCTGAAATATATAGCGATGCACCGGCAGGCTTCTACGAATACGGACCGCTAGCAGTCTCGATGAAAAACAAGTACATAGAAGTCTGGCGAAGAGAGCTAATCAGAAGAGATGAAATGATAGAGATAGATGGTTCTCAGATAATGCCAAAGAGGGTATTCGTAGCGTCTGGACATCTTGAGAGCTTTACTGACCCAATAACTAAGTGTAAATCATGCAATTCAATCTTCAGGGCTGATAAATTACTTGAGGAAGTCTTAGGGTTTTCAGTACCCGAGAGGCTATCCACGGAGGATATGGATAAGCTCATCTTAGAACATAATGTGGTCTGTCCAAATTGCAAAGGTCCGCTTGAGAAGGTTTCAAAGTTTAACATGATGTTCAAAGTAAACGTTGGCGTATCAGGAGATGAATGTTATCTTAGACCGGAAACTTGCCAAAGCATATTTGTTGATTTCCTCAGGATTTACAAAACGATGAGAAAGAAGCTTCCGTTTGCAATTGCGCAGTACGGTAAGAGCTTTAGGAATGAAATATCGCCCAGACAAACTTTGATTAGGCTTAGAGAATTCTATCAAGCAGAGATCGAAGTCTTTTTCAACCCAAAGAAGGCGAACGATTTTCCAAAGGCACGTGAATACGAGAACTTCATCCTAAGATTGAAACCTTTGAACGAGGATAAAATCATCAAAGTATCTTGCAAGGAGAGTGTTGAAACAGGTCTTATATCTAGTATGCTTGTAGCCTATTACCTTGCCCTCATACAGCGTTTTTACCAAATCGTTGGCATCGATATGGAAAGATTCAGGCTAAGACAGTTGAGTGATGAGGAAAGAGCATTCTATGCGAAGGAAGCATGGGATGTAGAGGTCTTGACAAGCATTGGATGGATAGAGCTGGTTGCGTGCAACAACAGAACAGACTATGACCTCTCCGGTCACTCTAGAGTTAGCGGTCAGGATTTGAGTGTTTACGACGATGGAGAAAAAATCATACCGCACGTATTCGAGCTTTCCATGGGTGTTGATAGAAGTCTGTTTTGCATATTGGAGCATAGTTACGTGAAGGAAAGTGAAAGGACCGTCTTAAAACTTCCGCCCATGTTGGCACCGGTTCAAGTAGCAGTCTTCCCGCTCGTTACCAAGGATGATTTGGACAAAAAGGCGAAAGAGGTCTATGAATCATTAAAGTTGGACTTCGATGCGGTTTATGACGATAGTGGTTCTATAGGTAGACGTTATAGGAGACAGGACGAAATAGGCACGCCGTTTTGCGTAACTATAGATTATCAGACGATGGAAGACGAAACCGTTACGGTCAGGGATAGGGATACGATGAATCAAGAAAGGGTGGCCATCAAGGACCTTAAGAGGTACCTCATGGAAAAGTTAAGATACTGAACCCCCTCAAAATTAGGAAAAGGTTTAAAATAATAATATTCGTTACTTAAAAGTGAACAACATGACTCTACCAAGGGATAGGGAAGAAGAGTATTGTGCTAGGTTGCTCTCGTTGCTGCAAGACCAGATCCGAAAGGTTATGGAAATGTTTAGGTCAGTCCTCTTAATGATAGAGGATGTTATGAATGAAGTCCCCCTTAAAGACATAGAGGCCAAATACGATGCGATCCTGAAACTTGACGAGGAGGAACGGAACATTAGGAGAATGATAGAAAAGGACATTGCGAATATAGGGGCGCTCTTAACGAGCAAGGAGGACTTCATAAGGTTGATGAACAGTCTTGATAAAATCGCCGACACCTCAGAAGGGATTGCTTACAGACTCGTGAGCTTAGTAAAAATGAAGTTCAAGATAAACAAAGACATCTTTAAAGGGGTGCTCCAGTTGGGTGAGGCGGTTTATTCAATTCTCGGGAAATTAAGGGAGGCGTTGTTAAGTGTCGCATTCGACTCAGAGACTTTCATGAAAAAGGTCGCAGAAATAGATAACGCGGAAAGGGAGATTGACGACATATACAGAAACCTAAGCCTAGTAATCCTTCAGAGCGACATGAAGGTGGGCCACATGTTTCTCACAAGGGAAATAGTGTCTCTGCTTGAGGACATAGCGGACAAAGCTGAAGAATCCGTTGAAACATTAAGGACACTCTCACTCACGGTGTTCTAATTGACACACACTTTAAGCGACCAAGAGAAAATAATCGCAGACTTAGTCCAAGATAACATAATAGTTTGGGACGTGAGGAAAGGGAGGGAACTCTATAAGTTAGGATATTATGGAAAGCCGCTCGGCATACCCAAACCCAAGACCTTTGATTTCGAAGCACCACTCATTCTCGACGTAATAGAGGCAGTTTATTTGGTGGAGAAAGGAATCATCAGCGTTAAGAAAAACAATACGTTGATGAGTCTGGACGAACTGAAAGAATACGGAAAGAGGAATTATGAGCGGTTCGAAGAAAAGTATTTGGTGTACAAGGACCTAAGGGACAGGGGTTTCGTTGTCACGCCAGGCATAAAATTCGGGAGCGATTTCGCAGTATATAAGCACGGCCCGGGGATAGATCATGCACCATTCATAGTGCAAGTCAAGCTTGAGGACGATGAACTCTCGGCCGCAGAACTGATAAGGGCGGGTAGGCTGGCGACGACCGTCAGGAAACACTTTGTAATAGCGATCCCAGATCTACTGAATAAAAAGGTCACATATTTGGCATTTGAGTGGTGGAGGGCTTAGGCCTATTTACGCGCAACATCCTACATAACTTTTTAGCCCTTGTATTTTTTTATCGGTGAAAAACGGGCCCGGCGGGATTCGAACCCGCGACCCCCGACTTAGAAGGCCGGTGCGCTGTCCATTCTACGCCACGGGCCCATTTACGGTGCTCTGCACAATATTTAAATATTTTGGCGTACATCTATTACCGAGCAAAATGTGGAGCAGGGAGAGACGTTTTGACCTTTCCATGCTTGATAGAAGTCTGCAAGAGTATTTAGCCTTTAACCCATCCTTGGTAAAAAGGCGAAAGCAGTATGCCCTGATAAAAGTCCTGGATTTTATGCGCAACGACCTAGGACTAAAATCTATTGATGAGCTGCTATCAGTGGACATCAAAACACTCATAACCTCGCTCCAGCGCTGGATAAACAAGCGCGCTCAAGAAACGAGCATCAAAACGGTTCGTTATGATGTGTATCTGGTCAGATCGTATTTTTCTTACTTCGACATTGAGATTCCCCTGAAAAAATTGAAGATTCCGCGAAAGGGCGCGAAGAGCCGTGTGGATAGAATCCCATCAGTAGCAGAGTTGCAGAGACTTGTTATGGGCACTAAATCTCCCCGTATGCGTCTTGCTATAATGATGCTGGCCCTGACAGGAATGCGGTTGAATGAATGCCTCAGCGTCAGGCGCGAGCATATCGACTTGAACAGGGGCGTTATAACAATTCCACCCGAAAATACTAAAACAGGTGTAGGCAGAGAAGTACCGACCCCCTCGGAGCTAAAAGAGGAATTGGTGCGATTTTTCAAAGAACATTTTCCGTATGAAAAAGGTTTTGTGTTCTGTGTAGAGGGGAATCCTGAGAAAAAGGTGCCTGTGAATCGTTTCTATGAAGTTTATATCGAACTTCTCAAGCGCCTCGGCCTGGACCAGAAAACGCCTGATGGTTCAGCTTACGTGTTGCATCCGCATGTATTCAGGAAGTGGTATAGGACACAGCTCGAGTCTGCGGGTGTGAATAAGCTGCTGATAGATTTATGGCTGGGCCATAACTCAGGGGTCGAGAAGGTGTACTACCTGCCGACGCCCGAGATTGTTCAAAAAGAATTCGAGAAGGCCGATAAGGCTCTGAGGATATTCGGCAGTGTGGTGCAAACGGCAGGGGAAAAGTTGGAGGCGCTCGAGGAGGCAGTCAAGTTCTATGAGACCTTGTTCCAACATTTACAGAAAAAGAATCCTAAGTTACTCCGAGAGCTTGGTCTTGAATGAGGACAAGACTCATAGTTCCTCGCATCCTGAGAATATGGTGAGTGAGCCGGATAACCTGACAATTTTTGGGATTTTCAGCCCTCGGGAGCCGGCACGAAGATGAATACATCATCCACGTAAAAATAATTTTTATCCCCCACGTAGCCTGAACGATATTTGATATGAATGTGATCGCCGTTTTCTAAGATTGCCGCGCAGTAATAACCCGTGAAGTGAGCGAAATCAATACCGTCCGCATATTTTACCGAGTCGGGCTCGCAGTATTCGGGATCCTCTTCTAATTTTATGTTATGCCACGCGGCCCAATCCTTGATAATGCTATCGACCGACGCGAGGAGGGAATCAAAAATAATAGTGTAGGGGGCCGATGTGTATATTTCAATTCTCACGCCCCTTAGAAGCTCTATCAGTTCGGGGATGCCGCCCTTGTCCCTCATACCCAGCCCTCCTTTTTTGTGTGAAGTGAACGGCCGACTTTCCACCAAGCTGTCTCATATCCGCATTTTCGGCAACGTGCGAAGACCCAAAGTCTCAGACCATATCTTTTCACCTCGAGCCCACCATCATGAGGATAACCAAATATTTCGCCATCGAAAGGTGTCCCGCAAGATGGGCAGACATGGCCATTGAATATTTGCCTTATTTCCTCGAAATGGCCTAGGTAAATGTTCAAGGGCTCACCGAGGGCTCTCTTGTGGAGAATGCCATGATTTCGGCCGCCGCAACGACAAACACATCGGTCCCCTTTCGCCTTCAAACATCTAATATCACATTCATGTATCTCACTTTCCTCCCCCAGCTCGGGGAGAATTTCACCGAACAGGGTAGTTTGAACCATCATCTCATTCCACCTACATTATACCTATTTTAGGTGCAATATAAACTTATTTTCCACCTAAATTGTGGAAAAATATAAAAGTCGGCCCTTACAAAAAATAATCGTGGTGTTTTTAGAGACGAGGGTCCAGCGGGGAACAAAAAATTATCTAAGAACCAATATACCTACCTCCATCGCTAAAAAATTGGGCCTAAAACCGGGGGATGTTTTACTCTGGGACCTCGAAAAACAGGGAAATGAGGAGCTTATTGTGATAAGAGTCCGCCCTTCGGGTTAAAAGATGTGAAAAAAGCGAAAAAACGGCCGAAAACTCGAAAAAAGCGAAAAAGGGGTTTTGGGGTTTTAGGCCAAAAGGGCACAAAAAGGGCAGTTTTCGGGATTTAAAATCAAAGGGAAAAGGTGCAAAATACTCCGAGAAGCCTCTTTTTTCCCTTTTCGGTGAAAATGGCCGTTTTCGGTTTTTTGGCCAAAGGGGTCAAAGGGGTGTTTTTCGGGGTTTTTGGGTAAAGGGACACGAGGGCAGTATTACTGATTTTCAAATTAGTAATACTTCGGATCAATCGGCTCAATATATTATAATATGTGATCCGATTGAGCCAAAGTATTACTGTTTTTCAAATTAGTAATACTACGCAAACTGCTCGAGTTTCGCGGGGAGTGCATATATGCCTCGACCAGTCCTAACGAGGCGGCCCAAATTAACCCCTAGCTCGATCCCTCGCTTGATAGTTGCTTCAGGGAACGGCAAAGCCTCGATTAGCTCTCGGCGTGTGGCAGGATTGCCCTTAACCTCAAGATATTCAATAATGGCCTCGAGGGCTTTAGCAACTTCATTTTGAGCTTCTTCAAATATAATCTGTCTGCCCTTAATTGCCAACCCCCCATCGGTTTTTTCAAACACCACCTCGAAGGCCTGCTCCTCTCCGTAACGTTGTTTGATGGTTCTTAAAAATTTACTATCCCTGAAAGCTTGCAGAAGTAAGACGATATCTGCCTCGTTCACGAGGACGGAACTTCCCCTAAGTTCATCTTTCGCCTCGACCGCAAAGGGCAAATTTTTTCTTAGGTGATGAATGAGGACGAGGCAGCACTCGTGATCATAACTAATTTTTCTGAGCCGGGAGAGAACGTGGCTTACATCAGTTGCCTTATTCTCATCCGTTTTACTAACTAAGTTCGTCCATGCATCAAAAATTATCAGTCTGTAACGATTTTCTTCGAGAACCCCCTCGAGCCATTTTAGGCATTTTTCCCGGTCGAGGAAAAAATTTTCCATAACCGCAACATCGATGCCATCCAACGGATTCATTTTCAAGGCTTCCACTCGTTGCCTGTAAATACCCGGATAATTTTCATTGTCGATTATCAGCACCTTTCCCGAGGCGAGAATGGGCAGAATTCCTAGGAAACTCTCGCCGCTCGCGACGCAGTGAGCCAGGTGTAGTGATAAGAAACTTTTCCCGACGCCTGCCTTGCCCGCTAGAATGACGAGACCATATTTCGGAAACAGGTTTTTTATAATCCAATCTATTGGCCGAGCCTCGGCGACGACCTCGCTTAAGGGTCTGACCTCGATGTGGAATTTTTTGGGTAAAAATTTGAACAATTCCTCAACCTTGTCAGGGCCGAGGAAAGAGGCAAGCTCCTCTTTTAATTTGCTCCACGCCACGATCTCGCTTAATGGCTTCATGAAGGAATCGCTTAATGCGCGTAATCTATCACCAATCTCTTCGTCATGAGCCAAACAAACAATTGCTTTTAGAATTGTTTCACCCTCTTCGAGGGACAAATTGCATTTTCTGAGAATACCAGCTAAAGCGAGGCTGATGTTATGCCTATGTTCTGGCCGCCAAACTTCCGCCATTTTTTCGATCAAAGGTTTGTATTTTTTCAAAGTCAGGATTTTTTGCTGAACCCGAGCAAGGGCATCGGGAGAAACCTCGGCAATCTTCACCTCTTCGAGATTGGTCAGCCATTCATAACGATTTCCTGTATCGGGATGTAGCGAGGGCGGGCAAACTACATATTGCTTTTGCGAACTGCGTAGCTCCACAAACTCGTTTACCTTAAACCCTTGTGTTTCTGTCTCTCCACGAAAGTAAACATGATATCCACCGCCGCCGGTCCGACACACCCATGTGTAACGAGCAATGGTCTCGGGGGGTTCGCTGAAAAATAAGTTCCATAACTCTGGCCGCTCGAGGTCTAATACGGTCAGGTTATCGAGTCTTATGCCGATGTTAATTTCTTCTCCGCGAGTGAGGCACTCATTCATAATTTTTAGAAGCTCTTCACGAGGTAGGCGCGGCCAATCATCGGTAAAGGCGCTTTTTGACCGAGGACGGAGCGGGATTACTGTCAGCCCTCGGTCGATGTATTTTTGCAAAAAATTAAGGAGTTGGTCATTTTGCTCCATTCGAATTTTCACCCCTGGACGGGGCTTTCGCCTCGACAACCCAAAGATGGAAACGACTCGGGCCATGCCGGAAAACCACGAAACAATCCGGGACTATTGAATTGATGCGGCTGGTTAGTTCGTTTAGCGCCTGTGGGTCGCGGGACTTAAAAACGAGTGCGAAAGTGTAACTCCGTTTTTCACTCATGTCCGTTCCTTCTCATAACATTTTTCACAAACCCTTCATTCATTTCTCTACCCCTACCTTAGCTCCGCAGGCCGTATTACGATTTCCGAACCCTTTCGTTCCACCCATACATAATACTCAAAAACCCAGTCATGGGGGAGGGTGACGGCGACACTACTACCGAGGGAAATAACCCGGCGTAGTTTTCTTTCATTCATTTTCCCACCTACCTCATCATAACTATAAAGTGATATATTTATATATCGGTGCATTTTTGTATACTCTTGTGAGCGAAAATCGGAAAAAGGGGAAAGGATGAAGAAGTAGGATATGTGGAGCTTTGAGGCTCAAGGGAAAGGTCAAAACACCGTAAAAAACCTCATTTTGCCCTAAAGCGGCTTTTTTGGATTTTTTACGAAGGGGGTATATAAGACCCCCCCGTCGGTTTGCAAAGGGGGGCCATAGTGCCCTTTTATGTACATGAAAATCCTCGCATAAAACATATGACAAAAAGCACAACATATTATGTTGTTCTCAACATATACGAGACTTATGAATACGATTGCAAAGCGGGCTTTTTATTTTTCTGTTCTGCACAAAACACCTTTCTTTTCACCGCCCGGTTTCCCCTTCAATAAACATTTTTTACAGAGATCGACCTTCTGTCCTTCGGGGCCGAAATAAAAAGAAAAAATTCTGGTGGTGGCTACACCACACCGGTCACAGACATAAAGATGTTTATCGCGGTCACTTTCAAGCACAGCCTCGGTTATTCTTTTTTTCATATTTCCTTCTCGCATTTCACTCCACTTCCGCGGGTCGGATCAGGATCATCCGGTCCTTTTTCTCCAACCACACGTAGGACCGTTCGACCCAGTCTCTTGGCAACGTAACCGCGTAGCTATTGCCAAGTAATATAACGCGTCTAAGCTTTTTTTCGTTCAAGTTCATCATGCTTCTATAACTATAAAGTGATATATTTATATATCGGTGCATTTTTGTATACTCTTGTGAGCGAAGGTCGGGAAAAAGGTCGAAGGGGAAGACCCCCCGGTTTTGACCCTAAAAAATATTGGGAGGTTTTGGCGGCATTGTTCCACGGTCCTTTGCCCTTCTCGGCCGTCGTTACGAAAACAGGGCTTTCGAGGCGTTTCGTGTGGAAAGTTTTGAAAGATGCACTCTTTAGAGATGTCGTAGGAGTGAACTACGAGGATCACAAAGCGCTATATTTCTTGAAATGGGACGGTTTTATTGGGGTGGACGTGAAATTAGCAGAGGACGGTTCAATCTCGGAGGAAAACAGCAATATCCGGCCATCGATTTATTTTCTCGATTGGTTCACATCGGGCAGGCCGAACCTCTACAGTTACCTTGAGCTTCTGGATGATGCTGAAGAAAGTAATAGAAGGGCGATTGGGGAGTTCATATTTTTAGTTTTTTTGTTCGAGCGTTACGCCTTCCTAAAAGTATGCGATGACGCCTTTTACCCTAAACATTATCCGAGGCCTCTCGGGGGCTATACCTATGGCGAAATCTTTCGAAAATTCCTTAGGTCTTATCGTTCGATAAAGCCGCCACCCCCTCGGGAGGTGGAGATAATCCAGAATGTCGTCAGGGCATTTTTTGAACAAAAAATCTGCCCCCAGTGTTTCAGGCGGGGCGAGCTCTATAGGCTGGAGAGAATTGACGATTTTTTGGTCTGTAGGAATAAACGATGCGGGGGAAGTTTCAGACGATTGGCGGGCCTAAAAAAGCTTTGGCAGGAATTTTTTGAGTGGGAGGAGCTCGGCTCGGCCATTAAGATCGCGGATTTCGTCGTGAGCTGGGGCAGGAGCGGAGAGGCCAAGGCAAGGCGTTGGAAGTCTCGGAACGACAAGGGGAGTATTTAAAATATATAAACCATGCAGAGCTACGGATTTCGCGCAGTTAGAATGTCCATTCTACGCCACGGGCCCATCCCCGATACTCAGTTGGCACGTAACTAAGTTGAATATTTCAATTTATAAATGTCCCGGCTCGATAGGTTTCATGTTATTCGTAGTAGGTCTGGT